>OIET01000173.1_pt1 | contig 80880 bp, 84 predicted proteins | sample 1581871 | NCBI WGS metagenome assembly OIET01 (sample SAMN03279760, study PRJEB24777) | human gut metagenome | isolation source: fecal sample PR121 from 1 month old male Malay infant, vaginally delivered... | place: Singapore | collected 2005-09-16
GACTTCCTCCACCCGAGTGCCGGTTTCGGCCTGTTTCAGCGCAAATGCTATCTGTTCTTCGGTATAGCGGGTCTTTTGCATGGCGATGTGCCTCTCTGTGAGATGGAAGTAAGACCGGAGACTTCAGTTTAGCCTGGCACTGTTTTCAGGGAGGAGATCAGTTTCAGCCATCAGCCGGTATTCTTCCGGCGTCAGGTTATTCAGGGATTCGTAGAGGCGCTCGCCGTTATATGCAGCCACGCATAGTACCCGGCCCGGGCGACATTCAGTACCCGATACATCGTCATGACACCACATACAGTGCAGTGCTCATTGATAAAGCGGTACTTCAGCCTGGCTCCCTTGCAAAGTACCGCGCGGCCTTTTTCAGGATATCCCATTTTTCTTCGGTTCGTTTTAGCTGCGCCCGGAGTTTCAGGGTCTCGCTTTTAGCTTCCAGTATACCCCGGGCATACTGCTCGCTGTTATCAGGTTTGATAGCCCGTAGCCACTTGTAGAGGCTGTGTGCAGAAACACCCAGACGGTCAGATACTTCGGCGACGGAATAACCGCATTCCGTTATTTGACGGACGGCTTCTTCCTTAAATTCAGGTGTAAATCGTGGTGTGCCCATAGGCTCCTCCTGTGCTCACACTATAGGGCAGGATCATCTACCGGGGCGGGGTCAGTCCAGCATTAGTCGGCGTAGTGGCTATTATAGCCGTTGCATCTACCTGGTATCCAAAAGACCGTAAAATTAATTTTTATATTTTCCTGTTGAGTTTAGTTACTTTTTTGGGACTGGTTGTTTTGGGATTCCTTAACTGGTTCATTGAAGGCTCAGCTTATGGGGCTCTTGTCAGCTGCGTATGTATTATTTTCCTCTGCATGACCCGGCTCCGGTTGATTGTGTATCGCTATAACGTGAAGTCGAGTGTTAAACGAATTGTAGCTTCCGTTAAGGAAGGTAAAAGAGTGGCTTTTATTGCGCACCAAAATTTGGAGCTGAGGGAAGTCGTGGTATCAATGTTCAGCTCAATGCTTCCAGAGCAGTCGCGTGTTATACATGGACCATTTGGTTTCGGAATGGATAATGAGATTGAATTCATTAAACAGCGAAACAGCGCGGATGAAGGGTATCTCGTTATTTTTCTTAACCAGCAAGACTCTTACTCCTGGTTAAAACTCATCGCGGGTGAATCACCTGAAAAAGCGATTGCGTACAACTTTGACTTCATCCCTGATCTGGAGAGTGAACATGAAACTAAATGAGACGTCTGGCGTATGCGATGATGTGCATCTAAATACATTTGTCATCGACCCGGCAACAGCCCGACGTTTTGAGTGCGTTAAAGAGATGGTTCGTAAGCAGGGGTTCAATAACATCACGGAGCCGGAAATCATTGATGCCATATTGTCTGAAATAACAGCTGCAGATGCAGCCGGAATTTTTATTGAGTACAAGTTAAAAGCCACCAAACCTTTGCTTTCTACAGATTAGGGCTTTACAGAGCTTTTTTTTATGTTTTCATATTCATAAATTAGAAAATGAGAACCAGTAAATTGAATATGATTTTAAAAGAAGAAATTGTTTTGGGTATCTACAGCTGGCTTCATATGACTCCGGTCAGCATGCTGGTAAGAAACATAACCAGCGACCAGGGAGGGGATTACGCGATCGTCCGCTTTACCGTCGATAGCCGGGGGGTCCAGATGGGGCCTAAGGCACAGGGCCAGCTTCTTTGTTCATTCGGGTTTAATGTAAAGGAATCCTGTGAGGCCGACCCAAAAGACGGTCCAGGCCTCATAAAGGCCGAAATGATGAACGGTGTTATGCAGCTGGTACCGGAATGCATTGAGCTCACAGACAGCCAAACCCAGGCAATCAGGAAAGAAGTAACCGTGTTTAACAGGGTTTGTGCAATGCAACTCCTGGGGGGGCATGGGAATGCAAGGTCTCTGTGGGAGAAAGAAATTCTTCCCCGGATGAAAGTGCGCAGACAACTACATTGAGGCAAGGCGATGAGCAAAGTGCATTGTATTAGTGGTATTACCTGGAAAAACTCCGATAGCGCGTCTTTCAAAGTATATGCCAGCATTGCTGCTGTATTAAGCCTTGGCCTGGTCACAGCTACCGTCAGGAACTATGAAATTCTACAACTGACTGTTCCGTATACCTGGTATGTCTTCTTCACTGCATTCTGGCTTCTGTTCCCGTCCTTCACGGTCTCTTTCCGGGAGCGGGAAGGGCGTTTGTTTACCTCGATGGGTTTTTACGGGTTAAAACTGGTCACTCTCGACCGCCCTGTCTCCGATGGGTACTGGCTGGTCACGATGGAGAAAAACCGTTACCGCCTCGTCAGAGTATGCAGGGACGGGCGACGCCAGCCTGTATGGCTGACGTTTAAGTCTTTACCAGAGTTTGTTTAACGATTACCGTCGCACGTTCAGGAATACGATACGGGAGACGATATGAATACTGACTTTGCCCATTACAACGAAGAGCAACTACGCAAACTCGGTGAGCTGCACAGTTTACTCCGTCACAGCGATATCGGCTCATCTTACCTTGCCACGCTCCCGGAGCCCCGTAGTGTTGAGGAGTTGAATCCTCCACAGGAAATCAATGTGACTCATTCGGTACCCGACGTCGACACCCTGGTGGATATTTACCGGCAGCAGCGGGTTGATAAAGTCCATGTCAGGGATGAGCATTATTCAACCAAAATCACCCGAAAATATCCCGGGTTCGTTGTGGTCAGAAACAATCATGATCAGGTGATGTCGCTGGTGGGTGAAATCAACCGGCTTCGCGACAAATTTGCTGATGCTGTAAAAGCTATCACTCATTACCAGGACTCCCGGTCAGAAATTCTGCATCAGGTTTACCCGTGGCTGGTGACTTTACAGGTGTCCCGTAATATCCGGATCGTTACTGAGCAAATTCGCTCCCTGGGGTTCACCTGGCAAATCCCTGTCATTCATAAATTTACCCGGCTGGAAACGGTTATCGACCGCTTACGCAGGGAGATAACTGAGCTCCAGCCGGATATCAGTCTGACAAAACAGGATGTTGAACGGCTGAAACAGGAACGAACCGAAGAAATCATGATGCTGTCGTTGCTCAATGATGAAGTGAGTCATGACGATGAAAATTTGAGAAAATTTCGGCTTATCCGGGAAAGTAACTTTCCGGCTGTTAACGTCAATATCCGGTACACCAGTCCTGAAGATCCAGATGATGTTCATGGGCCGTACAAACTCAACTTTCGCGCGCCTTTACCATTAATTTTGTTCAGCGAACCGGGCCGGTTTAATCCGTTAAAAAATTACGTAAAAGGTGAAAGGCAGAAGCGCGGCGATTTTAATGAAAAATATCGTTCTGTCCTGCCCCGTATAGGGCTGGTGGAAGTCATCAGGGAGTCAAAATGAGCCGGATTTTAACCGGGATTTGTGAAGCTGATCCGGCCAGGAGGTTATACAAAGTGGCCGTCAGTAGGGGAAACACTTTTCTGTCTGCAAAAGAACGTTTTCGTGTACAGGTCTGTTTCAAAAATGCCATAACACATCCAGATGAAGATCGGCTGCTGGCCGAGCTGTTGACTGTTCATCACTTCCTGGCTGACACCTCTATTTTATGGCATATGGAGCAAAAAACTTATGCATGCACCACGACATGGGCCACCACGTCCACATGGCTGCCAGAGATATATCAGCGTCAGGCCAGCACGCCCAATGTGGTAAAGATTATCAAATTTATGCACGCCCGGTTTCCAGGCCTTAAAACGGTTGCAGAAACAAATGAGCAGGGTTACGAACAGGCGCTTACCAGTGTGGATTTTGAAATTCCTTACTGGCCGGTGCTGCCGAAATTCGAATCTGATATAGGAACGATACAGGTAACGATTGCCGGGATGATCCGTTACACAGAAACGATGAGCAATAAAGATTGTAAAACCCCTCTCGACTTAATGATAAAAAGTTTTAAGTCAGGGTTGATCCCGATAGAGAAAATGCCGTTGAGTAAGACTGAAAGGCTTATGCCTCTGAATATCAACACCGCTGGTAAGATATTTACACACGCGACATGGCCGAGATGTCGTTACATTTTCGTACCGGATGAGGCGGGAGTAATGAAACTGGTTAACGTGGTCAAATTAAGATTAAAGCCTCTGGAGGAAAAATGACTTACGCTATTTTCTTGTTAGTAACTGCTGTTTGTGCATTCGGATTAAATTATCTGACAAACAAAATCTGTTCCGGTACGGGTATGATTAACCAGAGTGGAGGCTCTAATGTACACGCCTTACGGTGTATCACATCGTTCCTCCTTCTCCTTGTCTCACTCTGGCTTCCTGTCAAACCTGCCGTGATCAATCTGGCAGTAGAGTTTGCTGCACTGGTGAATTTCATTGCATCTGTCACTCTCTATACCGTTGCAAATTTCCGGGCAAAACGGAGATTAAAAAAACAAAGAAAAGAAGAAAAAGCTGCTCAAAAAGGATAATCCATGATATCGCCTCTCATTTTCATTCGTGAGACGCACCAGAACTGATTCAGGCACAGGGTAACATATTTTCAGGTTTCCTGGCTGCCTTCACAATTATTCCGAAGCAGGGAGCAATGTCAGCCGTTTTTAAATATCATCCGGAGTTTTCATGAATAATAAAAGAACGATTACCACTCGAGAGCAGATTAAAATTAATGGGGAAATTCGTGAGAGAACAGCAACCCATATTGTTACCGGTGCTCATGGGTACGAAACCCTTTGCATAAGTGGTTATATTGTCGAACATAACGAGATGGGTGAGGTTATCCATAACAGCGAAAAGTTAGCGGAAGATTTGTTACCTGTTACCTGCCCCACATGCAGGGTCATTTGGTATCACACCCATGAATTTACACTCGATGATTTTGATAGTCTTTCAGGAAAAGGGGATTTTGTTGTGACAGATTTGAAAGAACTGAATATCTGAAAAGTTCATAAGTGACCAGCGCTCAGAAACATGTTGCTGAGTGCTGGCGTTTCTCTCAGTAAAATCTATATGTCGTCCAGATGATTACGCATAAAGCTTACCATGGCTTTTTCACTGGCAAGATATCCACGGATATAACGGAAGACCATCTTTGGATCAGACCAGTTCCCCATCTCGGTAATCTTTTCCAGGGAGTACCCGGCCTTAAACAGCTCTATGGCTCCCCCCACACGCACACTGTGTCCTGTCCATGTCCGGTACCGCCCGGACTGTCGGTTACTGTCGCCGACCTTCCCGGCAATCCCCCAGAGGCGTGCAAATGCCTGGTTCAGTGAATTAGAGGACAGCATACCAACATCTTCCCGTGATACCTTTGATTCATTCTGTAGCTGCGTCAGTAACCCCTCACTGAATCCTGCTTTGACCAGCATCCTGTCTATGGATTTTCCCCGGGATAGCTTACTGCTGGTGGACGGGAAATATCGGTTTGTATGGATGTTTACAGGCTGAAAAAGAAAACGGTGCCCGAAGGTTTCGGTATCGGTGTATTCCACCGTCTCAATCAACCGTCTGACATGCTGACTGCATTGTGGTGAGAGCTGAAATGTCAGGTTACTTGAAAGGCTTGTCTTGGTCCGCATGACGTCCAGAAGGTAACAGGACGTGTCATTTTGCCATTTCAGGTCGCCGGTTTTAATCCTTCGAATTTCCACGTTACGCAGCAGGGTTTCAAACCCAACCCATATCATTGCAAGGTCCCGTATGTCTCTCAGGTCATCGCTTTTATGCAGCGACCGGCGAAGAATATTGAGATCGGATATAAGAAATGGAAGGGCCTGACCGGTGACGATTTTTTTCTCATTCTCCCGCGCCCGCCATACCTGAACCAGTGCTTTTATCAGAACGTTGCGGAAGTCTGGAAAACCCAGGCTGCTGTTAACGCTTGAAAGGCATGCAATAAAATGAGAGATAGTCGCCATTTTAACGGATCCATTCAGCCCATTAATATAGCGCTCGACATCAACCGCTGTGACCGGGAAGGGGGTCAGACCGTGCCTGGCGCACCATGCAGACCAGACACTCGTGACCCTTAACTGACTTCTGGCCGTATTGTACCGGCGAAACCGCAAGAGCTTGAGTGCATCCAGAGCGCTCATGTCATCGGTTCGTGAGATAGCAACCAGTTTGGTTTTATCTGTCATGGGAAGATCTCATGTCTTTTCACTGATACTGTTTTTATAACCAGTATAGTAACATTGTTTTTTTTCAAATCCAGGCAGAACGTGAATTAATCAAATGGCTTCTCTTGCCTGTGCGTGGAACTTCGTTTACTGTTTTCGAAAATAGCCAGTGTTTTTGAACATGCCCCGGAGCGTCGTTGTTGAAAAGCCCAAATGCGCACAGTAGCCTGAGAGAAACCTATCTCCTGAAGTTCAGAAAGTGCAGTACGACTGAAACCCTTGACCGAGTGTTTGAGCGTATCCTGGATAAATTAAATGATGAAGGTGGGGATATAAATAAGATAACCAGCCTGAACGGATCTTATGATCACCGCAGGGCTGAGATCTACATGAAAAAAAACTATGACAAAATACCTGCTTCCGTGTGGCATCTCATCCCCGATGAGATATGAATAATGTAATTAGAAGCTGTTATTCCAGGTTTGATAAAAACGGATGATGTAGAATTCCTTTACTCATTTTTAACGAGGAATATACATGCGACGTAATGCACAAAAATGGATCCCGTTTGGATTTGATACGGATTCAAATAAAATTGTTGATATCGCCAGCGTTGAAAATGGGCTTTCGTGTAACTGTATCTGCCTCATCTGTGGGACCTCCCTGATTGCCAGGCAGGGTCAAAATAAAAAATGGCATTTTAGCCACAGCACAGAAGTAAAAGGGGTTTGTAGTGAGCTCACACTACAACATATAAAAAAATACATAAAGGTGAAAATACAGGAAAAAAAATACCTTGCTCTCCCTCATCTTCTGCAGGGTAAGGAGAAAGGGATAGTTAACCTCAAAAATCTCGCTGGTGGTGGGATTGTTTGTGGCCTTAATGCTGACCTCACAGGGATATGTAACGATACGACAATCGGGATATTTATTAATGATACGTCGGAGGATATCCAGCCCAATCCAGACCTGTTAGCGCAAACAGACCAGCTGGCGCTGGTGGAGATCGATGCCGTTCGGATTGAAAGTATCATCGCTCCATATCGTGAGAATGGGGAAGGCATAAAGATGATGGATGCGATAGAAAAGTTACTTTTCGTTTCTGAGGAAGCGAAAAAATGGATCTACCATCCTATGATGAAGAAGGTTAAACACCATACTTTACACCAGTACCGGCGTGAGCTGTCTACCAGTGGAAATCAGATCCTTGCTTTAATTCCTCATGAACTTCCGATAAGCATGAACGCCCTCCCATCCTCCCCGGCACAGCAGTGGCATCACCTTCGAGCCACGATTAACCTTCTTTGTCGCCTGAGCCGTTCTGATATCCCTCAAGGCAGTATTGCCTTTGAAGAACTGGTTTATTATATCCCCCGGCTTCTGGAAGCATCTGAATCTATCAATGTTGCCGCCTACGAACGATGGTATGACTTCTATATACGGAAAAAAGGAGAGGGTGTACTGAATGAGGCTGAAATTGAATTTTTGTCTTTTATAGTGAAAATCATTAACTGGAACTTGTCCATACATAACCTTCCCACCTTCGATAGCAAGCAGGCCTTTCGGGATTGGTTTTTGCTAAATGATCCTAACAAGTCGCTATAGATCAATCTGTTTCTGCCCCGGGTTAAACCTGGCCTCCTGTACCGCTGGATGTGTGCTGTTTGGTTAAGATTCTTTTGATGCCAGCCGGGCGTATATCACGCTGCAGCAGGGCACGGCGATTTTAATGTCGACTGTAGTCGCTGGTAGTGTCAAAGCTGGCGTGTTAACGGGGTCGGTAGAGGGGAATCATTCTCAACGCTGGCGGGTAAACGGATCCGCTACCGGTGCTCATCCTCAACGCTGGCGGACAAACAGGGCCGCTGCCGGTGCTCATCCTCAACGCTGGCGGGTAAACGTGACCGCTGACGGTAGCTATCCTCAACGCTGGCGGGTAAGCGTGGCCGCTGACGGTGGCTATCCTCAACGCTGGCGGGTAAACGTGGCCGCTGCCGGTGCTCATCCTCAACGCTGGCGGGCAAACGGGGGCGCTGACGGTGCTTATCCTCAACGCTGGCGGGTAAGCGGGGCTGCTGACGGTGCTCATCCTCAACGCTGGCGGGTAAGCGGGGCCGCTGCAGGTGCTCATCCTCAACGCTGGCGGGCAAACGTGACCGCTGACGGATAAACGGGACCGCCGCGGTGCTTATCCTCAACGCTGGCGGGCAAACGGGGCCGCTGACGGTGGCTACCCTCAACGCTGGCGGGTAAGAGGGGCCGCTGCCGGTGCTCATCCTCAACGCTGGCGGGTAAACGTGGCCGCTGACGGTGGCTATCCTCAACGCTGGCGGGTAAACGGGACCGCTGCCGGTAGTCATCCTCAACGCTGGCGGGTAAGCGTGGCCGCTGTCGGTGGTCACCGTCAACGCTGGCGGGTAAACAGGGGCGATACCAGTGACCATCCTCAACGCTGACGGGTAAGCGTGGTCGCTGCTGGTGGTCATCCTCAACGCTGGCGGGTAAACAGGGTGCTGCTGGTGTAAAGCCTCATCCCTGGAGGGTAATTACCTGGTGCGGTTTGCTGCGTTAGCTAAAAACCCGAACTCTTGAAACTACACTCTGGAGTCAGTGTGTAATGTAAATGACTGATTTTACCTAAATAACTCAGGTAACTTTTTTGTTTCGACTAAGAATGACCAGTACATAATCCCCACGATTTTTTTCTATCGTGTATTTTAAAAAACCAGCTTCATCCAGTTGCTCTAACGCTTTTTTTATCGTCGCATTCTGAGCACCTTTGTGTGAAGTCAGCTGCAACCGTTCTCTTAAGCGGTCGAATCCAATGCGATAAAAATGGTCAGGTAATTCAACTAGATAAAGATACAGTGCCTGGGCTGATTCTTTTCGCGACAGGGTCTTCAATATTTTTAAGTAAAGTCGGGTCTTCCCGTCGACACGATACAGAGTATTCAAATCCGGATTTGGCCTGATAATGACCTCATCGGTTCCCTCATCATAGTAAGAAGTAGACACCAGGCTCATGTCGATCTTTACTTTTTTCCCTTCTACTGTTGAGTTTTTGATGAACTGGAAATGGGTGTGCTGGATCCGTGTCAGTGAGTCGCTAAAACGTTTCCTTAACCTTGAATCAACTCGTTTTGTAGCAAGCCCACAACTGAAAGCAAAATCGATAAAATTGACCCTAACAGTCCCATCAGGCTCAAGAAACGTGTTGGCGAGTGTGTCCACGATCCCTAGCCAGACTTTGAAATCCGTATCCATATCAAGCCTGGGCCCAAAAATACTAATCTTTTCGTACCCCTCTCCAGCGATAGAAGAAAGACGACACAACTCAGTCGTTGCATCGATGACATGACCTCGTGCCATAGGGTCGCTGCCATCCTTGACTGTCGGAACAAAGACCCCCAATCGCAGTAGCGATTTAGGTTGAATACTCTGTTTTGAGTTAGGAACCAAATGTATAACTTCACCAGAACTTTTATCTTGCTCAGTGATAATTAGCGCTAACTGATTGTTATCATTGGCCATTTTATAAAATCCCAGATGTGGATATTTTTACCAGATTACCCGCTGGCGTTGATAAAATCTACCCTCTGGCGATGATAATTGCCCCGTTAGCGTTGATGGTATACCCTCTGGCGATGATGGTTCACCCGCCAGCAATGATAGAATACCCGCCAGCGTTGACAGAGATGGCCTGAGAGCCCCGTAGTTCAAGGCCTCACTAAAACGTTATTCTTTTATTAGTCTTTTTTGTCCTTTTCTTAGCTTTAGTTAAGCTTCTGTTATTATTCTAAGCTGTGGATAAACACCATCATCAATAGTCAACAATCCGGGCAAGACAGAATCACCAGACAGCAAGGGAGAAACTTACCAGAAGTCGGTCAGACACTGTTTGAAACCGACCGAAGCACCGCCTGAAACCAACCCATTCTTTCTCCATACGACGCTGCAACTGTTTCAGTTCGATCGTTGTTCACTCCTCTGCCCGGCATGCAGTATGCAGTGACAAACAGAATTCGTCTGGCCCGACAATAAATTCACCAGCACGCTGTTGGCTGACATTATCATGCTGCCATTTGCCGAAACTGAATCACCCGATCGTCAAGGTTCTCGACTGAGCAGATAATTCAGAGGAGGGGAGACAGGTATCGTTTGACACTCTTCAGGCAGGAACAATTTTCCGGAATGCCCGGATTAATATGTGGTAATTATGATTTTCGGGCATCAAATGTAACGACAGAGTTACCTGACTGACAGGTATTCACCTGACGGCCAAAGGCATCAACAATAACCGCAACCGTCGTCTCCGACACAGTCAAAACAGACGGAAAGGTGAGGACTGACGTCCTTCCATACCGTGTCTACTGGATGCTCTGCCATGATCCGGGAACGGGTCAGTATTGGATGCACCAGAGTCGATACCAGGAATGTCTACTGCAGGCGACAACGATCTAAATTTTACATCGAGCGTTATTCTGGCTGCGTTGTGTCTACTGTATGCGATACCCTCTGCTTCGTGATTAAAACTCAAACAATATTATCAGGACATACCGCAGTTCCTGTCTTTTGTGTCGACTACAGTAGACCAGCGGGAAAAGAGGGGGGAGGGGTAACCTGTATACCAGAACGCAAAAGCGATAATTCAAAAGAGACAGCCACCTGCACTGAATCAGATCGGTTTCCTGGTTTTTGTTTAACCTGATACTTAATGCTAATGTATGCGTACATTAGCTTTGGCTGAGGACAAGATTCGTGAGAGCTGAAACGAAAGAAGCTATGCGGATGTTTTTGGGAGGACGTTGCTACACGGCTAAACAACTCGAGAAGGACTATCTCTCTGAAGTGGCAGGTTACAGCGACGACCGCTGGGAAGCGCCGCAAAGAGCTGCCCGGCTGGCGGCAGCGGTAAAACGCTACAAAACCTCTGAGATGCTGCGTTTTATTTTTGCCACCATCGCGTATGATCCCGACCCGGATCTGACCCCGCTTGCCGTGAAGCGGCTGTGCCAGGCCTTGTTCGGCAGAACCGGTAGCCAGTGGCTTATTGTGGAAATTTTCGGGGTGAAGGGACGGCAGCACCGCAGCGTTGACAGTACGCCGGAGGCCGTTGAAAAAATGGCAACCAGATATCGTCATGCAGCAGAGCTGCACTGGGCAGCAACTCTGGCGGAAATTGAACGGGTAAAGCGCAACTATCAGACCCTGGTTAAGGCATCCAGGAAGGGAGAAGGGTAAATAACATAAATTTAATGCTAATGTACGCATACATTAGCATTACGCTAAAGTGGCTATACCACCAGTTTTTGTATCCAGATGGCTTACTGACATGTTTCCCTGCACGGTTATTCAGGTCTGAATGCGACAGGGGCCTACTTCACAGAAGGGGATTGAGAACTGGAATGCGCTGGTCTGTTTTGCACCAGCGCTACGGGGTTTTTATACCACACACAGGTTTCAGCTGGTGGGCATCACGGCAGCTACCTGAGCTTACTGTAGTGTTTTTGCCCAGCCCGATACTGTTTTATTGCAGCCTGTTGGCAGGCTACAGAGTCAGTCGGGGCGATGTCTGGATTTTCTTTCAGTGCGTCAATTGTGGCCTGCACCATGCCCTTGTCCAAACCCCATGTGGGGGAGGAGGGATTATTGGCTTCTAAAGGGACTTTCAGTTCCAGTACATCTCGTTTAGCACACGTTTTATTTGCCTGGTAAGTAAGGTCTGGGTCTGCAAGGATTTTAGCGGATACACCAAAACTCGCCAAAACCAGACACAGGGTGATACTTGTCGTTCGCATGTTTTATCCTTATTAATCGTCACTGATAATCAGAGTGGTCTGGGATGCTTCTTTCTCCACGCTATCCACATTCTGTGTTCAGTCCTGATGTTTCCTTCAGAAGTTACTTTATTGTGCTTCGTGGTCGGAGGAGAGGCTAAAACGCTTTCAAGCGTTTCACCAGCATCGAATCGCGCGTACAGCTTGTAATCGGCGGCATTCGTGTTTGTCGGCTCACATTTGCCATGGCTCATTTTTATCATCCTTTGCGATAAGAACTTAACTCTGCCAGGTACCAGCTGCTGGCGCCATAAACGAATTTTTACTCACGGTGGTAAATCACCTCAGGCATCGTCATCCCGGAGTTCCAGGTTTTAATACGTAGTGAAGGTCTTGCTCAATACTCGCCGGACGGAATTATTCATCATCACCGGCAGGGGCTGCAGTGCTGGTATGCACTTTATAGCAGTCCACCCGGCGGGACAATTCATGAAAGCTGGTGGGATCGGACTATCACACTCAAAACGTAAGACAACATGCCTTATAATCCTGCAAAGCCTCCGCTCCTGAGTGCCACGCTCTGCGTGGGTCGCGACTGTGCACATTTTCGGCATATTCTTTTTTTCTTTTTTTTTATTTTTTCTCTTTTTTTCGTCCGCGCGGGGGCGGTGGGCTTGGCACGTTGAAGGTCAGGACCCTCAAGGGTATGTTGTCTTACGCATGCTCTTTTGCTGCCTGCAGCACTTGCCGGCGATCAGAATCAGGAGAATGGCCAACACGGTAAGACGGCATTCTTTCCCACCGACTGGTTGATGTTATCGCATACAGTAGACATCCCCCGGGGCGGGCAGCATTCAGGACCAGAAATATCCTCCCCGGATCATCGACCGCAGGGGGGGAAGTAATCATGTAGGGTATGGATGGCTAACCCCTTGATAGGGTACTAACTAAGAAACGGGGGAGCTATACTGGTCAGTATTCCCCTGGAGGAAGGAAAGACTAAGAATGCTGCTCTGTACGAATTTGTTAGCTACACTGCCTAATAGCGTTTAGGAAATGATTTACCACTGAAGATGGTAAGCAGCTATTGAACAGCCATGACAGCGCATAACTCTCTCCATCTTGGAAACCCATAATCTGAAAGTGCTTATAGTGCTTGTCATGCAGGTATTGATGAACATCGACAAAAAAATCTTCAAAATTAATATCATAAAAACATTCTGATAAGCGTCGCGACTCTCTGTGGGGGGCGCGATTTGGGTAGTATTCGTCTAGATAGCTTAAAACATCGCGTTCAATGTTCTTGAGATCTGCCCTGGTTGTATCATGTTTGCACTGAAAACCGCAGAAGAGGTAATAATCAGGGTTGCTTGAGCTGTAAGAACGAGACCTTAAGTCTCCCATCGTGATTCCGACCTTTGCAAAACGTCTATCCCGGTAATCAGCACCAACGTAAAACCAGATATTTGTCGATTCAAAGTCCGCCCGATCACGCTCCAGGACTGACGCCAATTTATAATCGTCAGGAATTTCAAGGTCGAAGGTTTGCTGTGGTTTTCTCATGACTTAATCTCTGTCAGGTTCTACTTGGGCTTGAGCTCACAAATCAGTGTACCGATCCAGTAAAATTTAACCAGCAAATGCATGCATGACTTTCGAAAGTTAATCTCATCCGAACACTAATGCCGAAGTACGAACCCTGTACTAACCGGTAAAGTGAGCAGACCGGCGAATCATTTCAGGTGCGTGTAGTAGCCTGACACATCATCGACGCCGTTAAAGCACTTAGTGCCATAAGCGTAAGTCTAGTGTAGCAATTTTATATATGCGGCCTATAATTGTGTATACAACTGCTACACGTGAGGTCTTTATGAAACCAGACATTCGTGAGGCTCCGATAAACATCCGGGCGAAAACATCTCAACGCGATCTTATCGACATGGCCGCAAATCTTGTATCTAAATCACGTACTGATTTTATGCTGGAAGTGGCCTGCCGCGAAGCGCAGGACATCTTGTTAGATCAGCGCTTGTTTCTGCTGGATGATAATCAGTTTAACGCGTTTGTCGAAGAGCTTGACGCCCCTATGACCCCAGAGCGTCAGGCGCGTATTGATAACCTGATGAGCCGCAAATCGCCATGGGACTGAGGCCTCCGGAACCTCTTACCCCTGAACACAACATTGCTGAGTTTTGTTGTCAGGATCAGGTTCTTTCTGAGTGGTTGAAGAAAAAGGCGCTGAAGAACCACAGAACGGGCATTTCAAGAGTTTTCGTCGTCTGTGCTGAAAACACGAATAGGGTAATTGCGTACTACTGTTTGGCATCCGGAAGCGTGCACAGAAACACCGTACCTGGAGCATACCGTCGTAATGCACCAGAGGCTTTACCGGTCATTGTTCTGGGAAGGCTTGCGGTTGACGCTGCCTGGGCAAGAAAAGGGCTGGGAGCTGCGCTGCTTAAGGATGCGATATACCGAACAGAACATATTGCAATACAGGTTGGTGTTAGGGCGCTTCTTGTTCACGCCTTAAATGATGAAGTTAGGGAATTTTACACAAAGTTTGGATTCGAGCCCTCCATTGCCAATGCGCTGACATTATTATTTCCGATCAAAACATGAAAATGTGCAAACAATCAGGGAAAGGAGTGTAATCGGTATGACAATTTTAGTGACGCTACAGGCTCAGCTCATTGTGGGAGAAGCACAGGTGATAAAAAGCCTGGCACCTGAAGGGATGCTGGCGGCCGTATTTGAAGACGACGGCCGGACCGGGTATTTCTATGCCCTCGATGAGTCCGTAGAAGGAAACCCGATTCTTGATGCAGTGCATATCTACAATGTTGAGGATATATCAGACGCCCACATTCCTTCTGACGTTAAAATCGGCTGGTCTGAAGACAGTCAGAAGTGCGTGCTCCTTATCAACGGATATCCGCATGCAGCGTTCGATTTCGTGGGGAAAAACGGGTACTGCAGAAGCGGATACCCACCCCCGATTAACAAGGTTTGGTCTGTGTCCGGCCATGAGTGGAGCGATTCGGTGGATGACTTTTTCCGGTGAGTTACGGTGGGCTCAACGCCTGCCGTTTTTCTTTATCCATAGTGAAAATGTCGCCCTGAAGAGACCGGACGATTTCATGGACCTACAAATGATAAAGCAGGTATCCAAATGCCCGCTTCTCGCTCAGAGCGGACACTCAAATTAAGCAGTCGAATATGTTTAACTCAATTACCCCTCTAATGGTAAATCGTCCTACTATAACGTGGAAAGCGGGGGGTTTTGCTGATGCGAAGAATCATAAGGGGAAAAACAGGAATATTACAGGTGGAATAGATGGTGGAAACTCCCGACTGACAAGGGCAGTTGATGACGCTGAGTTCTTCCCCCTTGCCTGAAGAGGATTCTCCCCGGCCTTCCCCCGGGGGGGGCAGGTAATTTATTGTTAAATAAGATAAAGTATGAAATCCCCCATGTCCCCCGTATTCTCTACTTCATTATGAATAATTTTAGAGAAAGGGAACGTAAAGGACCGTAGAAAGACCGTAACAGTGGGGGAAGGAAGAGGCACATCAGAGGGTGTTGAGGTGTATAAAAGTAACGAACATCTGCGAAAATGGCGAGAAATCCAGCAAATAAATAACGTGTTGCAACGACCAGAAATCTACCGTAGCCAGAAAAGAAAAAAGCCCCGCTTTTCAGCGAGGCCTTATGAATAGTGGTGCCCGGACTCGGAATCGAACCAAGGACACGGGGATTTTCAATCCCTGAGTCAAAGTTAATAGTTTGTAAACAGGCGTATTTGCATACTGTAAAGAGTGTGCAAAATGAAAATACTTCCCGTTATCTCTCCCAAAGGTGGAGAAGGCAAATCCACGTTTGCTGCTTACCTTGCCGGTTTTCTTGCCGATGCCGGCCTGAACACCCTTCTTGTGGATGCAGACTATTCCCAGCCCACAGCCAGCAGTATCTTCGCGCTGGAGCATGAATCCCCTTTCGGTCTCTATGAATTGCTGATGCAGATGGTCAGTGACCATACGCAATGCATTTCGCAGACCACCATAAAAAATCTCGATGTCATCTACTCTAACGACCCGGACGAACTGTTGCCGACCGCTATGCTCCACGCTGCAGACGGCCGTCTGCGCCTGCGTAACATACTTCAGCATCCTTTCTTTAACCGTTATGCGGAAAAAATCATCCAGGAGCAGCTGCCGGCTCTGCAGACGCAGATTGAGAATAATCAGCAGGTGCTGGGAGAGGACGACGTGCCCCGTAACATGCAGGGTCAGCCGGATGCCTTACGTATCTGGGCCATTGAGGTTGCCCTGAGTTCAGAAGAGGGTAAAAAACTCTATGATCCTATCCTTGACGGGCTGCGGTCAGCGGTACGTTATGACCGTACTTACTTTGACAAAATCGTGGCGTCGCTGCTGCCGCTGCTGGAAAAACTGACCACCGGCAAGACCGCCGAGCTGCTGTCGCCGGATTATCAGGACATTGACGACACGCGGCCGATTTTTGACTGGGAACAGATCATCCGTAAAAAAGCCGTGGTGTATGTGGGGCTCGATGCGCTCAGTGACAGTGAAGTGGCGAGCGCGGTCGGTAACTCCATGTTCGCCGATCTGGTGAGTGTGGCCGGGCACATTTATAAACACGGTATCAATGCTGGCCTGCCGGGCGGGAAAGAAGGGAAGTCCCTGATTAACCTGCACTGCGATGAGTTTAACGAGCTGATGGGGGATGAGTTTATTCCTCTCATCAACAAAGGGGGTGGTGCCGGCATGCAGGTGACGGCCTATACCCAGACGTCTTCTGATATTGAGGCACGCATCGGGAATGCGGCCAAGACGGCCCAGGTACAGGGTAACTTTAACAACCTGATTATGCTGCGCGTCAGGGAGAACCGCACCGCCGAGTTGCTGACTACGCAGCTGCCGCAGGTGGAGATTTACACCAAAACGCTGGTCTCCGGGCACCAGGACACGGCGGATGTCAATGCAGACCAGGACTTCACCTCAAGCACCCAGGACCGCGTCGGGACGGTAAAAGTCCCGCTACTGGAGCCGGCCGATATCGTGACGCTGCCAAAAGGGCAGGCGTTTGCCCTGCTGGAAGGCGGGCAACTGTGGAAAATCCGCATGCCGCTGCCTGCCGGGGATGCTGATGATGTGCTGATGCCGGAAAGTATTGAGAAAATAGCGGAAGAGATGCGGCGCAGCTATCACAGCGGCGAATCCTGGTGGCGGGATGGTCCGGCCCTGAACGTGCCGGTCACAGGAGGGGCGAATGACTGAGGTAAAACGTCCCCCACAGCAGCAGACGCTGCCGGAACGCAAGCACGGCATTCTGTATAATCTGCTCTGGGGCTGGCCATGGGCCCTGGCGGGCGTGGTGCTGTCCTCGCTGCTGCTGAGCCTGCTGATTGAATATATCGGCATCGCCTTCTTCTGGCCGGAAGCCGGGGCGGCGCACAGTGAAGCGGTCATGAACACCGAGCTGGGATGGCTGTCCACAGAGTTCACCCGCAGCCTGCTGCTGTCTGAGCCATCGGTGACGGTTGTGCGCTGGGTGAGCACCGCCTATCAGTGGGCCTTTGTGGACAGTGGCTTCCTTGACTGGGTCCGGCAGCAGTATGCGCACCAGATGCACAGTGACAATGCCGTCACCCGGGAAATCAACAGCTGGAGCGGCTGGCTTGCCGACTACCTGCGTGAATACCTGCTGGCCACGGTATGGATCAGCATTATCACCCTGGTACGCGTCACCATCCTGGTGCTGTCCGTGCCGCTGTTTGTGCTGGTCGTGGTGGTGGCGCTGGTTGAGGGGCTGGGGCGGCGTGATCTGCGGCGTTACGGGGCGGGGTATGAAAGTTCTTTTGTCTATCACCATGCCAAAAAGCTGGTCAAACCGGCCGCTGTGGTGCCCGCCATGCTGTACCTTTCCTGGCCCACTGCGGTTTACCCCAATCTGCTGTTGTTGCCGGCGGCTGTCCTGCTGGGTATCGCCGTGACCGTGACCACTGCCTCATTCAAAAAGTATCTTTAAAACAGGGCTGGACGGAGGCGTGCAAAACTTGTTTTGCGCGCCTGCCGTCAGCAGACAAGCCATGTCCTGGCTCTCACTGGCGCGTCAGCTTACTATTTTCATCCAGGGTAACATTTCACCAGCGGTTGACACCCCTGAGTCGCCAAAATGAATATGAATATGGTCATGTGAGATGCCGCCACATGCAGCAGTAAAGGCGGTTTTTATCGTATGTAGCTCAATATCCTGACCATGGCGAATTTCCAACGGTACAAAAAAGCCATTTGGTTCGCAATGCAGAGGGAAATCACCTTGTTTTGCATGGCAGTGCTGGCAGTGATTCATCCAGTAACGGCTGTCTGTGGTTTTACTGTAATCCCTTGACAGATAATGCCTGACCCGGCCGAGCTGCGACAACACTTCCCGGGGCATATCATCTATATAAAATATGAATGCAGGTTTATCCTGTGCCAGCCAGTATGTCTGCATGGTGTCCGAATTCGTTGTATTGTCGTCAACTTCATCTTCTTCCGCTTCAAGAGTTTCATGCCCATCAGGCAACAGTATTGCTGTTAACAACGTACCCTCATGACATTTCCAGCACGTACCCATTGTTTGTGCAATATACCAGTACGGGGCGCGAACATTTCTGAACGGTATCCATTTCTCAAAGGGGGCCTGCGCTATTCCATCAGGAATAAACCATGTCTTATTTTCGGGATCCCAGCGTCCACCCAGCCGCTTGACTTCATCTTTTTCATCAAACGGAACATTCAGGTCTGTTTTTGGCATTAATCCTCCTTGTTCAGGCTTCAATGACTATTGCGTTATGTCATTCTTTTTATAACAGATGCAGGTAAAAAAGGGATCTCGTGAGGGAAGTAATCGGGTTAATTTTCATTCTCGCATATAGAGTTTATCGCTGACCCGGCTTCTTCCCTTCCGCATCCTGTCCGCACCCCTTAATCCTTCTGGAGGTGCGTATGAACTCAAATCGTCCGGCCATGCGGCGCAACAGCCGTGTCCCGGGCATCACCGGCCTGGTATTGCTGACCTTTCTGGCGTCAGGTGCTGCACAGGCATCCGAGAAAGACGAGCTTGCGTCTGTTCAGCGTCAGCTGGACCAGGCTCAGGCGTCGCTTGAACGGGCCCGCGTGGCGGCAGCACAGGCCGACCCGGCTGACCGTGGCCGCTTTTTCTTTGATTACCGTCAGGCCACATCCGATCTCAACACCATCCGCAGCGGCATTGACCGCTATCTGGAGCCCTCCCGCGCGCAACCGCGTGACCCGTCTTATGTGGCCGGTAATTACCGGCGGGAGCGGCCCTGATGCCCATGACATCCGAACAAACGAACGCGTTTAAAGCCGGCTCCGGCAGTCTTGATGTGAACATCCTTCATCTGCTCTGCATCGGGGCACTGCTGGCATTTCTTTTTTTATGGGCCGCGTGGGCGCTGTCGGATGTCTGGACCGGCTGGAGTAACACCAAAGTGCGGGACGCGGCCCTGGGGCGTTTTGCCGTCCGCACCGTGTTGCTGTTGCTTGTGTGTATCTGGATGTTTGCCAGTTAACCCGATTATGAACATTAAGTCAGGAGATGAATTCCATGCACCATTCTGAGTCTGTTGTTGCCCGCCTGCGCCGTCTCGCCAGTCGTACGCTGACCCGCGCCGGTACGCTTGCCCTCCTGGGCTGGCTCACCTGCAAACCGGCCTTTGCGGACTTGCCAAGCGTTGAAGCGCCTGAGTCCGGAGGCGGAAGCGGGCTGTCCGGACAAATCAAGGGCTACCTGCAGGACGGCATTGTTATCGGGGGGCTGGTCGTGGCGGCCGTTGCCTTTATCAACGTTGCCATTGCCGCCCTGCACACCTTCACCGAAGTCCGCAATGAGAAAGCCACCTGGACCAAATTCGGGGCCATTGTGGTGGTGGGTGTGGTGCTGCTGGTTGCCGTTATCTGGCTGCTCGGCAAGTCTGCCGACATTCTGTTGTAGGAGCCTGCGACGATGCAGACCATTCGTTTTTTACCTGACCGTCTCAACAGTGAGCCCGTGGTGTTTCGCGGGTTTACCACCCATGAGATGGGGCTGGCAGCCCTTGCCGGCGCGGGTGCGGGTCTGCTCCTGTCACTGCCGTTTATCCCGCTTGCCGGATGGGTTGTCGTTCCCACCGGCCTGCTGGTCATGCCGCTGCTGCTCGTCTGGTTCGGCGGCCGCTGGATGGCCAGGCTCAAGCGCGGTAAGCCCGAGAACTGGCTCTGGCAGCGACTGGAGACGAAAAAACGCCGGCTGGGGATGGGCAATCCGAAACTGATTGTGGATGCCCGGGGCTGGTCAGTGAAACGTAACAGGAGAGCCTCATGAGCCGTTTTCGCCATGCGGTAAAAGACCGCGACCAGCATATTCAGACGCTGCGCATCGCCTGCGCCGTGCTCGCCTTTTTCCTTTTATTCACCTGTGCCGGCTGGATGCTGGCACCCAGCAAGCTGACCGTGCATAACCCGCCGGATTTACGCACCGGCAGCACGCGCCCCTGGTGGGATGTGCCGCCCCCGACCGTTTACTCTTTCGCCTTCTACATCTTTCAGCAGCTCAATGCCTGGCCGAAAAATGGCGAGGTGGACTATTCCGCCAAAATCAATGCGCTGTCGCCGTATCTGACGCCGTCCTGTCAGGATTTCCTGAAAGCAGATGCGAAGAAACGCGGTGATGCCGGGGAGCTCACCGACCGCGTGCGCGTGGTGTATGAAGTGCCCGGTCGCGGTTACCAGTCACAGAGCGTGACCGTACAGGATCGCGATCACTGGATTGCCCGCCTGGACGTGGTCGCCGATGAATATTTCCATGCCGAGCCGGTCAAACGCGCCCTGGTACGTTACCCGCTTAAAGTGGTGCGCTGGGAAGGTGATGCGGAGCGCAACCCGTTCGGGCTGGCGCTGGACTGTTATGCCGGTGTGCCCCAGCGTCTGGAGGCGGCACCGCCTGCACCTAAACCGGAGAAGTCAGGAGTGTTTCAGTGATGAGTAAAAACCCCCACTACCGCGCCGGGCTGATGGCGCTGTCCTTCGCCCTGCTGCCCCTGGCAATGCTGGTATCACGTCCTGCCGGCGCAGATGAGCTGATGAAATGGGAGCGTATTCCGCTGCAGATCCCCCTGAAGGTGGGGCAGGAGCGGGTAGTCTTTGCGGACAAAAACGTCCGCGTTGGTTTTCCGCCGGCGCTTAACGGCAAACTTCGGGTGCAGAGCACCGGGGGTGCCGTCTACCTGAAAGCCGACAGCGCCTTTCCGCAGACGCGGGTGCAGCTGCAGGATGTGGAAAGCGGCGAGGTTCTGCTGTTTGATATCGCCGCCGGTGAACAAGGGCCGACTGAGCCGGTGCGGCTGGTCTACAGCGGAGATGTCAGCACGCTGAGTCACGCCGGCGATGCGGCCGGTCAGCCAGGTGGTGCAGACCGGGCTGCTTCCGGATCAGGCTCATCTGCTCCCACCGGCAGCGATGATGGCACCCAGGCAAAGCGTAAAAAAATCCGCTACAGCGCCCCCATCCCGGTGCTGCTGACCCGATATGCCGCTCAGAGCCTTTATGCTCCGGCACGTACGGTCGAGGCGGTCCCGGGTATTCATCCGGTCAATCCTCATCTGCCCCGACGTGTCAGCACGCTGTATCCCTCTGAACCATTAACGGTCACGCCGCTGGCTGGCTGGGGTGTGGCAAACCGCAGCGTGGTGGCACTCAGGCTCACGAACACCGGCAGCCGTAAGGTCGTTCTGGATCCACGCTCGCTGCAGGGACAGTTTGTGTCCGCCACCTTCCAGCACCGCTGGGTCGGTCCGGCCGGCACGCCTGAAGACACCACCACGGTGTATGTGGTGACCGCCGGTCGTCCGGAGAGCGCATTCATTGCTGAGCCGTCTGCACTGCGTAAAGCGACCCGCACGGTAAAACAGGAGGCCCGCCATGCAGATTAAATCTAATGCCCTGGTGAAGTTTATCGTGCCGGCCGTGGTGATTGCCGGGCTGGCCGTGGGGCTCAAAAGCTGCAAAAACGAACCGGCAGAACAATCTCAGGCAAAACAGAGCGGCGGCCCCCTGCATAATCTCTCGCCGGATGAACTGAAGGCGCTGGGGGTGGAAGGCGACACGCCGGAGGACACCCTGCGCACGCTCATCGGCCGGCTGAACGATGTACGTGACCGCCAGAAAACGCTGGATAAGCAGAACGCGGATTTGGTGAAAGAAAACGAGCGGTTGCGCCGGCGCAATCAGGACGTTTCAGGACAGGTGAATGAGGCCGTTAATGGTCTGCGCGAGCAGTACGACAAGCGGCAGGCGCAGCTTCAGAACGAACAACTGAGTCTGACGGCGAAAATCCAGGAACTGACCGACAAACTCAAAAAGCCTGACACCGAGAAAAAAACGGCGGACAGCGATATCCCGCTGGGGCTGGGCCTGGACGGTATGGGCAGCAGTACCGGGGGGACGGCTTCTCAGGGCAGCGACGGCATGATGTGGGTCGCGCCGACGGACCAGAAAAAGACGGACCCGAGGGATGCGGCCAGCGGCAAGGCATCACCTCAGTTCCCGACTTCTTTTCTGGGTGAAAATGAGCTGACCCGCCAGAAAGCGGCCTATGAGGAGAAGGTGAAGGGACGGACGAATGAAAAAGGGGCGGAAGAGAGCGCCGAGCCGGTTTACACGCTGCCGGAAAATTCCACGCTGGTCGGCAGCCGCGCCATGACGGCACTGCTTGGCCGGGTGCCCATCAACGGCACCGTGACCGATCCTTATCCGTTTAAGGTGCTTATCGGTAAGGATAACCTGACGGCAAACGGCATCGAACTGCCGGACGTCGAAGGGGCGATTGTTTCCGGTACGGCCAGCGGTGACTGGACGCTGTCCTGCGTGCGCGGGCAGGTTAACAGCGTCACCTTTGTCTTTTCCGACGGTACGGTGCGCACCCTCACCAGACCCGACACCAGTAACTACGCTGGCGGGCAAAATAATAACGCTCAGGCTAAACAGGATACCGGCACCAGTGGCGGTATCGGCTGGATCTCGGATGAAAACGGGATCCCGTGCATTGGCGGCGAACGTAAGTCCAACGCCTCCACCTACCTGCCCACCATCTTTGGCCTGTCGGCTGCCGGTGCGGCGGGAGAAGCGATGAGCCAGGGGCAGTACACGACGCAGAACAACGTGAATGGCATTTCCGCCACCATGACCGGCGACGCCGGACAGGCGGCGCTGGGGAAAGCCATTTCCGGCGGCATCTCGGAAACCACCGACTGGATCAAACAGCGTTACGGGATGACGTTTGATGCCATTTATGTGCCGCCCGGAGCCCGTCTCGCCGTGCATATCACCCGTCAGCTGGCCATTGATTATGAAGATAAGGGCCGTAAGGTGCGCTACGACTTCACCCTGCCGGGTGGCGTCAGCGACAACAGCGGACTGGACTGAGTACACGGCCATGGCGGGACAGATAACGTTTTTCCCTCTTTCTTCCGTGTGCTGGACGTTCAGCGACGGGGCAGGCTGGCATATTGACGTGATCCCTGCGTCTTCTGCGGTTCTGTTGCTGCGACCCGTAGCGCTGTTGCCTGCCGGCGCACCTTTACTGCGCTGGCGCGATGGCCAGCTTTTACTGGATATCGGCAGGTTCTCCCTGCCGCTCAGTGCCCGGGAGTGTGCCGTTTCGTGGCGCAGCCCGAAAATCCCGCGCCGGCTTTACTGCCCGCGTATGACATTACGGGAGCTGGGGCACCTGCTGAATGTCAGTGCGTTCGTTTTTATCTGCGGCGGTTACGATCCGGCTGCCTCACAAAGGAGATACCGGTAATGTACAGAACGGTTTTCATTCTGGCCCTGAGCTGTGTAATGCTCAACGGCTGCTCAACCTCCAAAGAGGAAATGCTGCCGGCGGGCGATAACACCATGCTTGAACTGTGGAACGGGGCTGACGGTGGCGGCAGTACTTCCCGCCAGTCTGCGGCGGCCCGCGACACGCTGCGACGCCCGCTGACGGGCAGCGAAACGCAGGCCGACCGCAGCTACAGCCGTACTCAGGAAAGCGAAATCACCCAGCAGTTTCCCCGGCTGCCCAACCCCGATATGGTGATGTACCTGTATCCCCATCTGGCAGACGGTAACACACCGGTGCCGGGTTACAGCACCGTGTTTCCGTTCTACAGCCAGACGCAGTATGCCATGCCTGGCGAGCGTACGGAGGCCCTGTAATGCTTTCACTGTTTACGCGTAATAAATCCACCGACCGGCAGACGCCGGTTGATGACGGCCAGTCCGTTCAGGCAGATAAAACCCTGACCGCGGCCGTGAAGGGCCGGCAACCCCTGAAGCGCCCCGGGAAAATGACGCGCCGGGATGAGGAGAAGGTTTATCACGCCAATCCGTCCATCATTGACTTTTTGCCCTGGGCAGAATTTCTCGATGAAGAGCAGTGTCTCCTGCTTGATGACGGCGTGTCGGTGGGGGCCGTTTATGATGTGACACCGGTGGCGACCGAAGGGCGAACCGAAGAGCGCCTGGAGCAGATCCGGGACTCGGTTGAGGATGCACTTCAGGACAGCTTTGATGAACATGACGTGAATCCCTGGGTCGTGCAGTTCTTCTGCCAGGACGAGGACGACACTGACGCGTACCTGGACAGGCTGCGCGGATATGTCAAACCACATGCACAGCGCACGGCGTTTACCGACGCCTGGCTGGGTGAAATGGAGCGCCATATTCGCAGTATCTCCCGGCCTGAGGGACTTTTTACTGACTCGCTGATTACCGGCCAGCCGTGGCGCGGGCAGCAGCGCCGCACCCGGATGGTTGTTTATCGCTGGCTTGGGAAAAGCCGGGATCCGATGCCGCCGGTGGCGATGCTCAACCAGGTGTGCGACCGGGTCGTTAATGCCCTGGGCGGGGCGGGGATCCGCTGCACCCGGCAGAACGGCCTGCAGGTGCATGGCTGGCTGCTGCGGCTGTTCAATCCGTCACCGGACTGGGTGGAGAAAACCACGCTCTATCGGCAGGCTGCTTACGCAGACCCGCGCGAGACACCTGAAGGCACCGTGCCGGTCAGCAATGATTTTGCCGAAACCCTGTGGTTCACGCCGCCGGTCTCCGACCCGGAAAACGGCGTGTGGTGGATTGACAACAAGCCGCACTGCGCGGTGGCGGTGGAAAAACTGCGTACACCGCCGGAGCCGGGCACCCTGACCGGCGAGAAAAACCGGGGTGAAAAGAAAATTAATGCCCTGATGGATATGTTTCCGGAAGGGACCATGGTGTGCATGACCGTGGTGGTGCAGCCCCAGGACCGGCTTGAAGAGCAGTTTAACCGGCTGTCGAAAAATGCGGTCGGTGAGAATACCGAGTCGGGCCGCGTCCGCCAGGATGTGAAGACGGTAAAAGAGTATCTGGGCAACCGGCACAAGCTGTACCGGGCGGGGATCACCTTCCTGCTGCGCGGCGATGACATGACCGGCCTGAAGCGCAAGCGGCTGGAGCTGTCCACCGTATTGCTAGGGGCCGGTCTGCAGCCGGTACGGCCGGAGTTTGAAGAAGGTCCGCTGAACAGCTGGCTGCGGGCGCTGCCGATGTGCTTTAACCCGGACAGCGACAAAAAACACTGGTATACCCGTCTGACATGGGTTCAGCACCTGGCAGGACTTTTGCCGGTAACCGGGAGGGAAACCGGCACGGGGCACCCCGGCTTCAGCTTTTTCAACCGCGGCGGGGATACCCTGACATTCGATCCGCTCAACAAGCTCGACCGCACCCAGAACGCGCATCTGCTGTTGTTCGGCCCGACCGGGGCGGGCAAGTCGGCCACGCTGTGTGCCGCGCTCTCCCAGCTGATGGCCGTCCATCGTCCGCGGCTGTTTATTGCGGAGGCCGGGAATTCGTTCGGCCTGCTGGCCGACTTCTTTGACAGCCTCGGGCTGACGGTGAATAAAATCAGCGTCAAACCCGGGAGCGGCGTCAGTCTGCCGCCGTTTGCTGATGCCCATAAACTGGTCGAAGAGGGCCTGGCCGCCCAGGCCGTGGATGAGAGCGACCTGCCGGATATTGACACGGACGACGATGGCGAGGATGACAAGCGTGACGTTCTCGGTGAAATGGAAATCTCCGCGCGCATGATGATCACCGGCGGCGACCCGAAAGAAGAGGCCGACCTTAAGCGCGCCGACAGGGCGATGATACGTGAGGCGCTGCTGATGGCGGCACATGCCACGTATAAGGAAGGGCGGCAGATGCTGCCGTCTGACCTGCAGAAGGCGCTGTATGACATTGCCTCTGACAACGATGAGGGCGTCATCAATGTCCGCAATGCTCAGCGCAAGGCGAAAGCGGCGGAAATGGCGGAATCCCTGGGCATGTTCACTCAGGCCGGGAGCTTTGAAGCGGAGCTGTTCAACCGCGAAGGAGAGCTGTGGCCGGAAGCGGACGTGACGCTGGTCGACCTGGGGCATCTGGCGCGTGAGGGCTACGAGGCGCAGATGGCCCTGACCATGGTCTCGATGACCAACATGATCAACAACATCGCGGAGCGTGACCAGTTCCTGGGCCGGGATATTGTCTTCACGGTGGATGAGGCGCATATCGTGACGGTCAACCCGCTGCTGTCGCCCTACATGACGAAGGTGGTCAAGATGTGGCGTAAGCTCGGTGCCTGGCTGTGGCTGGCCACCCAGAACCTTAAAGACTACCCGGATATTGCCGAAAAAATGCTGAACATGGCGGAATGGTGGATTTGTCTGACCATGCCCCCGGAGGAGGTCAAAGATATCAGCCGTTTCCGCGCGCTCACGCCGGAGCAGGAATCGGTGCTGCTGTCCGCCAGTAAACTGTCGGGTTGTTATACGGAAGGCGTGGTGCTGGCGAAACGGATCGAAGCGCTGTTTCGTGCCGTGCCGCCCAGTCTCTTCCTGGCACTGGGCATGACGGAAAAAGAAGAGAAAGCCGAACGCCGGGCGCTGATGAATGAATTTCACTGCAGCGAACTGGAGGCGGCAAAACGCGTCGCGCAGAATCTGGACCGTCTGCGCGGTCTGACGGAGAAACAACAGGAGCCTGCCACGGTATGATGACACTGAAGTACCCTGAACCCGCCATTCATGAGCACAGTGGCGGTGCGCTTTTCACCCTGTCGCCTCAGGGGGAGCCCGGCGTGCTCCCGGCGACACATCAGCATCTGGTGAGGCTGCGGGCGATGCTCAGGCAGCGCCTGACCGGGCCGGTCAAAATGACGTGTCATCCGCACCGGGTGGGACTCAGCAGCAGCGTGGCCATCTATCTTGAGGGAAAGCTGAAGCAGGCGGTGAATATTCTTATCACCGTGACGGGACAGACGAGCTGGCCGCAGGAAGAGGAGTATGCGCATCCGCGCTGGTATATCACGGTGCCGGATTCGGCTGATCTGGTGTATCTGATGCTGTGGATCAACGGGCTTGACGTATAACTCCAGACTTGCCTTCACCAGGGGCATGATAATAAAAATTACTTAATGCTTTTTTGATACCGGCCGCCAGGGCCGGTTGAATCGCCACGGGTTTAACAGACATATCAGAGACATTTATAGGGCAGGATCGTCTACGGGAGTTAGGTCAGTTCAGTCCACATTTTATGGCGAGCACATCACAACATTACTGCATGAAATTCCTTAAATGCAGCAATCTCTTCTTTCCTTGAGCTTAAAACCTTTCTAGAGAAAAACTCTTCACGCAAAAATATCATGTAACTTTACCTGTTTCTTGTGATAGCCTATTTCATGACTCATATGAAGTTACATGATTTCGCTTTTTGATACCAGCTAGCCAGATCCTTTTGCGCCCTCGTATCAATAAAGCAACTCAGACAAAAAGTTTGGCGTTAAGCATCGATAAATTTCTTAACGTCCGGTTTCATAATCAAATCATTTCTGGACTGATTTATGACTGTATCGCTCAAACGTCGCATGTTGTGCTTAACCGGTACACTGGCTGTCATCGGGCTGTTCCTTTCAAAACAGAGCGTCATACCCGGCGCGTATGCACTTGAGACATCAAACTTTAAAACGGTGCGAACTACGTCCGCAGTTGTTCATACGGTAAACGACTGGGCCGAATTCTCGGGAAAACTGGAAGCCACGGATGAGGTCGCTGTACGTTCAAAAGTTACAGGCTCGATTGTTGATGTTAAGTTCAGGGATGGTCAGTTGGTCAGGAAAGGCGATATTTTATTTATTATCGATCCAGCCCCTTATAAGACTGAACTGTCCCGGGCTCGTGCAGCATACGCGCAGGCAAAAGCGAAGCAGGACCTGGCATTGCTGGATCTGTCCCGGGGTAAAAAACTTATCGGGACCCATGCTATCTCACAGCGCGATTATGACGTTCTGAACAATGCCGCCCGGGAATCGAAAGCAGCCAGAGAGATTGCTGAAGCTGAGGTTGAGAGCGCCAGGCTCAGCGAAAGCTATACCAGGATTACCGCACCGGTAACTGGCCGTATTTCCAGAGCAGAACTGACAGTCGGTAATCTGGTCGCAGCCGGTATTGACAGCCCTGTTCTTGCATCCATTGTTGCTCTTGATCCCTTGTATGTTGCTTTTAATGCGGATGAACGAACCTATCTTAATTATATCGACAAGCTTTCAAATAAAGATAAACCTGAAGTGCTGGTAGGACTGGCCGATGAAAAAGATTATCCACATAAAGCCATTCTTCATTCTGTGGATAATCACCTCAGTACTGAAACCGGCACTATCAGGATGCGCGCACTTCTTGATAATCCATCATCAAGGTTGCTTCCCGGTTTACAGGCCCGGGTCAGACTCCAGGCAAGCAAATCTTATACAGCAGTATTGATTGACCAGACACTGATCCGCACCGACCAGGACAGACGCTATGTTCTGGTAGTCGGGAACAATGACAAAGTTGAATATCGCCCCCTCGAACTGGGAAACAGACAGGGGGAACTGATTGTTGTGAAAAAAGGCCTCAATAAGGGTGACAGAGTTATTTCCGGTGGGGCGCAGTTGGTCAGTCCCGGTGAAACAGTCGTTGTCAGCAAAGACGAATCCCCTTCTTCAAAATCCCGGGAAGGAAATAAGTCATCATGAAAGTATCAAAATTCTTTATCGACAGGCCGGTTTTTGCTGGAGTGCTGTCTGCGTTGTTCATTCTGGCAGGGATTATCGCCATATTTCGTCTACCGGTATCGGAATACCCACCGGTTGTCCCCCCATCCGTTATCGTTCATGCCCAGTATCCTGGAGCCAATGCCACCACGATTGCACAGACGGTTGCAGCTCCAATAGAGGAAACTGTGAACGGCGTAGAGAATATGCTGTATATGCAGTCACTTTCAAATGAGGATGGCAATCTCTATCTGACAGTGACCTTCAAACTGGGCACAGATCCCGATCAGGCTCAGCAATGGGTGCAGAACCGGGTGTCGCAGGCTCTGCCCCGGTTACCTGAAGATGTCCAGCGACTGGGTGTCACAACGAATAAAAGCTCGCCGAATATTACACTTGCCGTTCATATGATATCGCCTGATGGCAGATATAACGATAATTACATCAGTAATTACGCCATACGTAACATCAAAGACCAGCTCTCGCGTATTGAGGGAGTTGGCCAGGTATCAGTATGGGGCCCCGGTGGTTACGCGATGCGAATCTGGCTTAATCCTGATGCTATGGCTACTCGCGGACTGACGACATCAGATGTCGCCTCTGCTATCCGTGAACAAAACGCCCAGTCACCAGTGGGAAGCGTTGGCGCAGCCCCTATGGCAGAAGAAACACCGTTACAGTTGTCAGTTAATGCCAGCGGTCGGCTTAAAACGGCTGAAGAATTTGGCAACATTGTGCTCCATGCCCGACAGGATACCAGAACGACATTATTGAAGGATGTCGCCCGTATTGAACTGGCCGCTGAAAATTATGCCATGCGTACTTACCTGGATAAAAAGCCTGCGGTAGCGCTGGCCATACAGGAGTCTTCGGGTGCAAATGCTCTGGAAATTGCCTCACGGGTAAGTAGCACAATGGAAGAACTGAAAAAACAGTTCCCCGAAGGACTGGATTACCAGATAGTTTACAATCCAACCAAATCAGTCAGGGCGGGTATAGAAGCTGTGCTTCATACTCTTTTTGAGGCCATACTCCTCGTGGTACTGGTTGTTTTTCTTTTCCTCCAGACCTGGCGCGCCTCAATCATTCCTCTGCTTGCTGTCCCCGTTTCGATAACCGGCACGATGGCATTTCTGTACATCTTTGGTTTTTCAATCAATGCCCTGACCCTTTTTGGCCTCGTCCTGGCTATTGGCATTGTCGTTGATGATGCCATTGTTGTTGTTGAAAATGTAGAAAGAAACATAGAAAGAGGCATGACGCCATATCATGCCGCCTGCAAGGCTATGCAGGAAGTCAGTAGTCCCATTATTGCGATCGCGCTGACGCTGAGTGCCGTCTTTGTTCCGCTGGCTTTTATGAGTGGCCTGACCGGGAGGTTTTATCAGCAGTTTGCAGTGACAATAGCAGTTTCAACGATTATCTCCGCTATTAACTCCCTTACGCTCTCACCGGCTCTCTCTGCCATGCTGCTGAAGCCACGTGATTCAGACAGCGACTGGCTTACGCGCATTATGCATCGTAGTTGTGGACGGTTCTTTACTGTTTTCAACCGCCTGTTCAACAGTAGTGCCAGGCGATATGAAAAAGGTGTTGGCGCACTTGGCCAGCGCAAGATTCTGATTATGGTGATTTATGGCATTCTGCTGGCAATTACGCTGTTACTGGGCAGGTCTGTACCCGGGGGGTTTATCCCTGCTCAGGATAAAGAATACCTTATCAGTTTTGTTCAGCTTCCTGCTGGCGCATCATTGTCCAGAACAGACCGGGTACTGGAAAAAATGAATGAAATAGCACGAAGTGAGCCAGGAGTATCTTCCACATCTTCTTATGCTGGATTGTCCGTAAACGGCACCACCACAAGCCCTGGTTCCGGCCTGACATTTGTCCTGCTCAAGCCTTTTGAGCAACGGCCTGGCATCAGCGCAGATGATGTTGCCGCCTCTCTGAATGCCAGATATCAGTCACTTCCTGGCGCAGATTTTGCGGCCGTTTTCCCGGCACCACCCGTTATGGGTCTGGGTTCCCTGGGGGGATTCAAATTGCAGCTTGAAGACAGAGGAAATATCGGTTATGACGGAATGGCCGAAGTACTTCGACGCTTTCAGGCAGAAGCAGCTAAATCACCTGTGCTGACGCCACTTTTTTCAACATACCAGAATAATTTTCCACAAATTAATGTCGATATTGACCGTAATCGCGCCAAACAACTTGGGGTGAACATCAGTGATATCACTGAGACATTACAAACCTATCTTGGCTCATATTATGTAAATGATTTTAATATTATAGGTCGTGTATATCAGGTAAGAATGCAGGCTGACGCAGAGTTCAGGGCGACCCCGGAGGATATACTGAAACTACAGACCCGAAATGCCGATGGCAATATGGTTCCGCTGTCTGCCATAGCCCGTATTGAGCCGACACACGGTCCTGAGCTGGTTACCCGTTATAACGGTTTTACAGCGGTCGATCTTAGTGGCGCTCCTGCTCCAGGCTATTCTTCAAGTCAGGCGATGGAAGAGATTGAACGTATAGCGATGAAAACACTTCCACCCGGCGTAGAATATGAGTGGACAGACCTGACCTACCAGCAAATTCTTGCAGGCAACAGTGCCGTCTGGATTTTTCCACTCTGTGTATTCCTGGTATTCCTGGTACTGGCTGCCCAGTATGAAAGCCTTACGCTCCCTTTGGCTGTCATTATGATTGTCCCAATGAGTATCCTTTCTGCACTTGCCGGGGTGTGGCTGACTCATGGGGACAATAATATCTTTACGCAAATTGGATTTATCGTCCTGGTCGGGCTGGCATCTAAAAATGCCATTCTTATCGTTGAATTTGCCCGAGAACTTGAGCTTTCAGGTAAGTCTGCCTGTAACGCAGTGAAGGAAGCATGCCGTCTCAGGCTGCGTCCTATTCTGATGACCTCACTGGCTTTCATCATGGGTGTAATCCCCCTGATGGTATCGCATGGAGCAGGCGCTGAGATGCGTCAGGCTATCGGGATATCGGTATTCTCTGGAATGCTTGGCGTCACCCTTTTTGGCTTGTTTATGACCCCCGTGTTCTACCTGTTAGCCCGACAAATATCAGGGAAACCACTGCACTCGGCCACTTTACCGGACGCGCCTGAGGAACGGCTAGTAACAGAACAGGCTTCAGACTAAAATTTATGGTGACCTTTCAACAGCCGGACATTATATGATGCCCGGCTGTTGAATTTATTTATGTTTAAGGACTTCCGGCACAAGCTTATCAAGGGTAAGTTCAGCAAAGCGGTTCGTAATCAGACACCTAGCCTCTTCAAGCGTATCACTTATTTCATTGTTAACTGCATCCTCTATCTGGCATTTGTCATGCTCAGTCGCCCAGCCTATTGAAAAAAGTTCAGTGCTGCCAATAGCGTGGAAAACCTGAAGGAGAGTGATGTCTCCGAGAGATTTCTGGAGTGTCCAGCCACCTCCATGCCCTTTTTCAGAATGAATGATACCCGCCTGTTTGAGCCCCTGGAAAAGGCGTCTGACCACGACCGGATTCGTATTGATCATCAATGCTATATCTTCCGAGGTAACGGGATCGCGTATTTTATCCATATGTATCAGCACGTGTAATGCACGGGACAGCCGGTGGTCTTTTCTCATTTTTTATCCTGTTTACTGCGAAGCTTCTTATGAAACTTTCGTTGTTGCATAAGCGGTGCAATTTCATGTATCTTATACTATTACATGAAATCCATACAGAGAGTATTTTTTATGTCATTCGATAATGTGTCAGAACAGTTATGGGTCTGCCTCGTCATTGCACTGATGTCCAGTTGCATTTCAATCACCGTCACACAGCAGGAAATGTTTCGCCCGTTGCGTGAATGGATGGTCAAAAAAAATGCCATGGCAGGTTACCTGTTCAGTTGTTTTTATTGTTTTAGTCACTGGGTGGTTTTTGCCGGTGTTGCAATTTACAGGCCCGTTCTTGTTCATTCAGGATTCTGGTTAATTGACCTTGCAGTTACGGCATTCTTTACCATTGGTTTAACGGCCATGTTCAGCGGGATCATTCTGAAAGTGATGAGAAACGCTATTGCCAAGGCGATTGAAGAAAAAGAAATGAAAGACAAGCTGGGTTTGTAACTCGAACGGGCCTGAAAACCTGGTGATGAAAGCAGGACGGTTAGCCCGGCAATCTGCGCATATAAATGGCACGACTGCTTTACGCTTTCACACCAGGTTTTGCGATGTTTTACGTTCGTCTTCCACGCAGTTCACAGAGGTACAGGTACATACTGGTTCTGGCTGCCGGTGTTGATGTGCCGGCAGGTGTAGCTGACATTTTTGTTACGAACGAAAATCCTACAGGTTATTCAGATAACCTTCATATCAGCATGAACTGTTAGCGTCCTGGCGTCTCAGTCCGGTTTACAGTGAACATTTGCGCATGAATATCGACAGTTGCAGATTAGTGTGTCGACGTCGCTGCTTCGAGTTGCGCAGGTTCCATCAGTGCGAATGCTGTGCGCATTTTACGTGTCTCCTCTCCGGGGCTGCGACCAAACAGTCTTTTGAACTCCCGATTGAACTGCGACGCACTTTCGTAGCCGACCCGCGCAGCTGCCCCTGCTGCAGTAACGTTATCCCGTATCATCATCAGTCGCGCCTGATGAAGACGCACTGACTTGATGTACTGAATGGGAGAAGTCGCCGCCACGGCTTTGAAATGCGCATGAAAAGCCGGAACGCTCAGGCCAGCTTCGTGCGCAAGTGAAGCCACATCCAGTGGACGGGCGTAATCGAGGTGGATACGCCGTAACGTACGTGCAATACGTCCGAAGTTGCCATGACAGGCCAGCGCAGCACGAATGGCTCCGCCCTGTTCACCCAGCAGCACACGAAAAATCAGCTCCCGCACAATCCCCGGCCCCAGAACCCGCGCTTCAAGTGGTGAAAATAATACCTTCAGAAGACGAACTGTCGTATCTGCCAGCGTGTCGTCAAGTGGTGTGGAGACAATGCCAACGGGTGAACCTGATGCAGTGGCATGGTGATCGACAGCCATAACCAGGTCTGCCACAGCTGTCATATCCAGACGAATGGACACAGCAAGCAAAGGCTCTGCCGGACTGGCATCTGTCTCGCTTGAAAATGGCAGAGGTACTGACAGCACCAGGTAGTGCAATGGGTCGTAGTGGTAAACCCTGTCGGCCAGGTAACCTCTTTTGTGCCCCTGACAGACAATAACAATGCCTGGTTCGTACAACACGGGGGTACGCCCCAGCGCGCCGTCAGCACGCATCAGACGCACGCCATCCAGCAACGTACGGGTGTGACCTTCATGAGGGGCGAGCTGGCAAATCATAGCCGCCATTTCGGACTGTTGAGATATGGAGGGCAATCTTTCTGGCATACAGCAGACCTGCTAATTGAATTTAATGATTATATTTTCACTCCCCGCGTGCTTAAAAATCAATAAAGAAAATAGGATTAGGCAATGATGCAAGAGTGTCAGGCCTGTCGTCGTATGTGCCCTCTCTTTATGATACCTGCCTGTTTGATATTCCAATGACATTCCCTGTCCCGCCCGGTGACAGGCAAGGAGGAGTGATGAAAACAGTGGTATCAGAAACGTCTAAAGTGGTCATTCTTACCGGTGCCAGTAGTGGTATAGGTGAGGCCACAGCCCGTCATCTTTCCCGGAAGGGGCATCATTTGTTTATCGGTGCCAGACGTATTGAAAAACTGACCGCACTGGCGACAGAGTTGCGGGCAACGGGGGGTAGTGTTGATGCCATGGCAATTGACGTCACGCGACCAGAAGATTTGCAACGCATCGCAGCCAGGGCGCTGGAGAAGCACGGACGTATTGACGCGCTCATAAATAACGCTGGCGTTATGCCACTCTCACCGCTGGCAGCGTTGAAGGTCGAAGAGTGGAACCGCATGCTGGATGTCAATGTTCGGGGCGTTCTGCACGGGATAGCCGCCGTCCTGCCGATCATGCAGGAGCAGGGTTATGGTCACATCATTAATATTGCCTCCACAGGCGCGTATACGGTCTCGCCCACAGCCGCTGTCTATTGCGCCAGCAAGTTTGCCGTGCGCGCTATTTCTGACGGGCTTCGGCAGGAGAGCGATGCGATCCGGGTGACGCTGGTCAGCCCGGGAGTGGTCGAGTCAGAACTTGCCGATCATATTACGGACGAAACCGCTCGGGCTGCCATGCGCGAATTCCGGCGCATCGCCTTACCTCCGGAGCCCGTGGCGCAGGCAATCGCCTATGCCATCGAACAACCCGCTGGCGTTGATATCAGCGAACTCATCGTCCGTCCTGTGGCCAGTCCTCATTAACCGTAAACATGTTTTCATTTATTCAGGAGTGTTCATGTCAGAGTCAGGCTCTTTTTCCAGGGCTATGCCCTTTGCAGGCCGTGTTGCGATCGTCACCGGTGCCGCCAGCGGTATCGGCCTGGCGACCGTCGAACTGTTGCACCGCCAGGGCGCACGTATCGTCGCAGTTGGCCGGGGGGATAATGTCAATGCGCTTGCACGTGAAGGTATTGTCCCCGTTGTCGCCGACGTGACTCAGGAAGCCAGTGCGGAACTGGCCGTGCGGACTGCAATAGAACAGTTCGGTCGCCTCGACGTCTTAATCAACAACGCTGGCATCATCATCAACCAGCCGGTGGCAGAAATGACGCTCAGGGAATGGAACCAGGTCATGGCTGTTAATGCCACGGGCGCATTTCTTTTCTCAAGGGAAGCCATGCGCCCAATGATGGCGGCAAAATCGGGTGCAATCGTTAATATTGGTTCTTACGCCTGTTATCAGTCTTTTCCCGGTATCGCCGCCTATGCAGCTTCCAAGGGGGCGCTGGCACAGTTAACCCGTACACTCGCGCTGGAAGCTATCACTCACGGTATTCGTGTTAATGCAGTCGGCTCCGGAGATGCGGTGACAAACATCACGAATACAATCCAGCCCGACGGGCAGGCATATCTGGCAGAGCATGGTCGTAAAGCGCCGGTTGGCCGTGCAGCCCACCCCGATGAAATCGCAGAAGTCGCCGCCTTTCTGGCGTCAGACAGGGCCAGTTACATTGTCGGCGCAGTGGTTATGGCCGACGGTGGCATGAGTGTCGCCATTCAGTGATGCAATTCATTTTTCAACAACAGGAGTCTTCATCAATGCAACAACAAACCTCCCCTGCAAAAGTCTGGTTTATCACCGGCGCTGCTCGTGGTATTGGCCTTTCGCTGGCACGCCAGTTACTTGCGCGAGGCGATGCCGTAGCCGTAACCTCCCGCACCCTGACCAGTCTGCGTCAGGCATTCGGCGACGATAACGCGCGACTGCTGGCGCTGGAGGTGGACCTGGTGAACGAAGCCAGCGTTCAAAAAGCCATCGACAGCACCATTGCCGCCTTCGGGCGCATTGACTGTGTGGTCAACAACGCAGGCTACGGCCAGCAGGGCACCATTGAAGCATTAACCGACAGCGAATTGCGTCGCAATTTTGATGTTAACGTGTTTGCTCCCCTGCATGTTCTGCGCCATGCCCTGCCGCATATGCGTACGCGGCGCAGCGGACATATCTTCAACGTGGCGTCGATCGTGGGCTTTCAGGGCGGTTACGCGGGCTGGGGCAGCTATGTCGCCAGCAAATTCGCACTGGCCGGTCTGACCGAAACCCTGGCGGCCGAACTGGCCGAGCTGAACATCAGAGCCACAGTGGTTTATCCTGGACCGGTGCGCACCGGGTTTCTGTCGAAAGAGACGCTGGTCGTGGCCCAGCGCACAATCGCTGACTATACCGAAGCTCAGGCCTCGCTGGACCTCCATCTGAACGGTCTGGACGGCAAACAGGCTGGCAATCCTGATAAAGTCGCTTCTCTGATACTGCAGGCGGCCTTTGCTGACGCCCCTCCCGTGCATCTTTTTGCTGGTAAGATTGCCAACACCCTCGCTGAACAAAAAATGCATGCAGTGAGTCAGGACCTTGATGTCTGGCGAAGCGCGTCAGACGCCACGGATTTTGAAGAGTAATAACCCCCGGGGACATGTGAACCACACTGTCCCTGATTTTCTTTCTGGAGGATATCTCATGCATGACAGACTGCCTGCGGAAAAAGCGTACCGTATTCTTGAAGCTGGTCCCGTTATTCTGGTGTCCACCAGGGGGACAGATGGCCGGACGAATCTGATGACCGCAGGTTTTCACATGATGATGCAGCATGCCCCACCGCTGGTTGGTGTGATTATCGGTCCCTGGGATTACAGCTATCAGGCGCTGTCAGATACCGGGGAATGTGTTCTGGCTGTACCGCCAGCCGGGATGGCAAAGGCCGTTGTGGACATCGGTAATTGCTCGGGAGAAACAGACGACAAATTTGCGCGTTTCGGCCTGACCCCCGTTGCCGCGCAATCGGTCAGAGCGCCTCTGGTAGATAAATGCCTGGCTAACCTGGAGTGCAGAGTGGTGGATGACAGCCAGGTGCGGCGCTATAACCTGTGGGTGCTGGAAGTTCGGCGGATTTGGCTTGACAGCTCATGGCAGGAACTGCGCCTGCTCCACCATCAGGGCGATGGCCGTTTCAGTGTCGACGGAGAGACGCTTGACCTCAGTGACAGAATGGTAAAATGGCGCGACCTGATGGATTGAATGTTCTGCCATGCTAACCAGAATTGGTTAATGGCGATACATTACCGAACATACCGGAAATGTATCGCCATGAATACAGGCGTTCCTCTTCCCCATACCCTGTATGTGGATCATCCGGCAGACTGAGAGAAATTTTTCTTAACTCAATTGGTTAATCAATTAAATCCTTCAAATCCCCGCTTGCATTATGGCTTGAGTAACTGCTGAGCTGCCCGAACAGCGGGTCCCATTGCTGGATATCAAGGTGGGCAATAAGGCCTTCACGTGCAAAAGGGTCCGCACCGATCATGGACTGGACTTCATCGCGCGTCTCAGCCCTGAAAATAAGAAATCCCGCCCGCAGTGGCGTGTTTTTGAGCGGACCGGACGCTAACAGTTTGCCCTGTTCTATCAGACCTTTCAGATAAATCACATGCTCGCGCACAAAGGTATTCCATCCGCTGCCGTCCGGATGGTCCATTCTGACAATATAAATGTGCATCGTTTTCGCTGTCCTGTTCATGAGACAAAAAATAAGCATAATAAGTATTAGCAGTTTTTAAAATTCGCCAATATTGAGTTCTGAAACAACCAGGAGTAGCGAATGCTGGATAAACTTACCGGAATGCGGGCCTTCGTGGTTGTGGTTAAGACAGGCTCTTTTGTCGCGGCCGCAGACAGACTCGGTATGTCGCCTCAGATGGTGGCCCGCCATATCGCCACACTTGAGAAGCAGCTTGAAACGCGCCTGCTTAACCGAACGACGCGCAGGCAAAGCCTGACGCCGGCAGGCTCGCTGTACTACAGGCGTTGTGAAACAATTTTACAGGCCATCGACAGCGCTGACCGGGAAGCAAGCAGTACGAGCGGAGTTCTTGCAGGTACGCTGCGGCTGAATGCGCCGGTAACGTTCGGCCGTTATGTCCTGGTGGATTTTTTGAGCACATTTCTTGAGCGCTACCCGAAAATGCGTATTGAACTTGTTCTTACTGATGACGTTATTAATCCTGCTTCAGAAGATTTTGACCTGGTGATACGAATCGGCGAGCTTGATAAGAAACTCCGGCTTGCGGCAAAACCGTTGCCTGCATACCGATTTATTGCATGTGCTGCTCCTCAATACCTGACAAAGTACGGTCATCCAGAACAACCTTCTGATCTGAAACATCATGAGTGTCTGGTTTTTGCACCCTGGTCTGCGGGGTTAACCCATTACTGGCCTTTTGCCAGCACTGAAGGTCCTGCTGAAGTGATGGTAAACTCTCGCCTGGCGATTAACGACTGGGGAGCAATCCTTGAGGCGGCATTAAGAGGCACAGGTGTGCTGATTGGTTATGAAAAAGAGCTCAGGCGACTTATCAACAGGGAAAAACTCGTTCCTGTCCTGGAGAACTTCACTATTCCCTCACGGGAAATGCATTTGCTCTACGACCCTTCACGGGTAAATGAAAGCAGGTATCAGGTATTTATTGACGAAATGATTGATTATCTTAGCTAATTACCCTGGAAGTACTGAAAGAACTATCATCGCTGCCTCAGGTGTCATTGCTTACTGTCAGACTCACACAGTTGATTGAGTTCTAACCCGGTCCAGCATAGCTAAGGTTGTTTTACAGAAGTAACCAGTTAATTATTACCGTCAGTTAATATCCTGAAGACCCACGCAGGTCTCGTTTAATCCTGATAGTCTGTTTCAGAAAAAAATGCAAGCATGTCTATCTCTTGTAATCTTACAGCGAACCTGCAATTGTATTCTGGAGCAAAAAATGGAGCTACGCCATTTACGCTATTTTATCACCGTTGCCGAGCATAAAAGCATTCGCCTGGCCTCTCATTATCTTCACGTCACTCAGCCCGCTATTTCCCGGCAAATACAGGACTTAGAAACTGAAGTTGGGGTCAAACTCTTTATTCGTCATCCTCGCGGGCTTACTCTCACCCTGGCGGGTGAAGCGTTTTATCGTGATATCAAAAAAATGCTCGCTGGACTGGATCTTTCTGTAGAACAGGCGCAGCGCATCGCCAGCGGTTTTGACGGGCATCTGCGACTTGGATTTGTGGAAAACAGCAGCTGGGATGGGATTGTACCTTCCACGCTGCGTCACTTTAAGCAGGTTGTGCCGCGGGCAACGCTTGAACTGATTCCGCTGAACACGCCGGAGCAGATTGCATTGATTGAAAAGGGCAAGCTCGATGGCGGTTTTGTTTATGGGTTTGGCGCCATGTCTGAACAGTGTCAGTTTAAAACGTTGTATCAGTACGATATTCGCTTAGCGCTGCCAAAAGCATGGCCGGTTGAGGATAATCTCGACGTTATATCGCTACATCGGGTGGCGCACTTACCGTTTATCACCTCCTTCCGCCGGGTCTATCCCGCCTATTACGATCACGTTATGGCCGCCTGCCACAGCATGGGAATTACCCTTAACGTGGTACAGGAAGCGCAAACAGAGTCCGCAATACTGGCGCTGGTCAATGCCGGTATTGGCGTCGCCCTGGTTAATTCCGCCACTATTTCACGTCTTCCGGTAGGGGTGCGACTAGTCCGTTTGTCAGATCTAAGTATTATGATGCCATTAAAATTCGCATTTCTGGCAGAAAATAACTCTCCGCTGGTGAAACGATTTTTAGATTCACTCCATGAGTCATTAAATATCTTACATTATCCTTAGCGATGCTTTTAAAGCATCACCATGGGTACTATTAAGTACTTTTATTGATTCGACGGCTAAATTCATACTGAGGCCCATCCGCAAACAACCTGAATCAGGAGTGTTAGATGACCTCACCACGTTCGCTTATCAGTGCTACCGTCGATTTTGATAAAGAGGGATTTCAAACCGGCGTGCTGATGCTTCCTTATTCGCACAACACCTCCGCCTATGGGCGTATTCCCGTTCCGATCGCCGTCCTGAAACAAGGAGAAGGTCCAACGGTCCTGATGACCGGAGGTAACCATGGCGATGAGCTGGAAGGCCCCGTCGCGTTGATGAAAATTATCCAGGAAATGGCAGCCTGGAAAATTAATGGCAGAATTATTGTGATTCCGGGGCTTAATTTCCCGGCATTTCAGCAGGGTACACGTACTTCTCCGATCGATAATGGCAACCTGAACCGAATGTTCCCCGGGAAGCGGAACGGCAGCCTGACGGAAATGATCGCGCATTATGTTGATACGGAATTATTTCCGCTCGCCGACATTATTTTAGATATGCATGCCGGCGGCGCATCATTTAACCATGCGCCGGTGTTATTAGCCGCGCTGCCGAAAAACGCGGCCCAGCATCGCGACTACATCAAGCTCGTTAACGCTTTCAATGCGCCGACGACCATGATCATGGATCTGCTGGGAGAAGATCGTACATACGGCGCTGCTGCGGAACGTCACGGAAAGCTTTTTCTCTGCGGTGAGTTTGGGGGCGGTGCCTCCTGTAACCCGGATAATCTGCAGATTGTCGAGAGTGGGCTGAGACGCGTTTTACAGGCATCAGGGGTCACGAAGCATGCCCCCGTCGCCTCACAAAATGAGACGCGACTGATGAAGGTAGACGGCGCCGGACATTATCTATTCTCTGCCGGGCGAGGGGTGTTTGAGCCCTGTTTTAAACTTGGCGATCGCGTTAAACAGGATCAGCTTGCCGGGCGACTCTATAACCTCGATGCCCCCTGGGAACCGGCAAAAGAGCACTATTTTTCCGGGACCGGAGAGATTATGGTCACGCGCACGTTTTCTCATGTCGTCGCCGGTGATTGTATTGCGGTGATCGCTTCGCCTGCCACCTGGTATTAATCCGCTACGAGAGCATTCCCGATGAATATTCGATCCGGTGCTAGTCAAGAGGGGACCACGGTGGGCGCATGCGCCTACCCTGTTGGGTTATTCCTCGCCTGCTTTGCCTTTTCCTATCTCGATCGTCAAATAATGAGTATTCTGGTTGAGCCATTAAAGGCTACCTTACACATTTCAGATATTCAGATAGGTATACTTCAGGGATTCTCTTTTACCCTTTGCTATGCTACCGCCGGGGTGATTATTTCCCGAATGGTGGACAGTGCCAATCGGGTTAGATTAATTGCGGTGTGCGTGGCCATTTGGGCATGTTCAACGATGTTGTGCGCTACCGCCGGTAGCTATACGGAGCTGTTGATCTGGCGCGGTGGAACGGCTATTGCAGAGGCCGCTCTGAGTCCGGCCGTGTTGTCGCTGTTCGCTGATATGTTTATTGCCAGCCGTTTAACTCGCGCTACCGGAATCTTTATGCTGGGCCCCTATATTGGCAGCGGCCTGGCACTCACCGGGGGCGGAATGTTGTTGGGGTGGTTAACCCGCGAAATGGGCCATATGCCCGGTTTGGCGGCAATGCATCCCTGGCAATGGGTCTTTTTAATCGTCGGGTTACCCGGCATATTACTCTCCATATTGGTTTTTTTCACCGTAAGTGAACCCGCCCGGCGGAATCATCAGGCGAGTCAGACATCGGTGGAAAAGGGAACGCCTGCGTTCCGCGACGTACTTAACGAACTGCTGGTGAAGAACCGTTTTTGCTTGCCTTTTTATTTTGCCTACACCTGCCTCATTATGCTGTTTTATTCGCTGACGGCCTGGTTCCCGACGGTCATGATGCGGCACTTTACTCTCACGGCGGGCTATGTTGGGCAAATTACCGGACCGGTATATATGTGTGCGGGGGTTGTCGGGGTTCTGCTGGCCGGGAAATTAGTGCGCGCGGCGCTACCGGCAAACCTGCTACGAGACTCGCTCAAAGTGTCTGCTTGCGCGTGCGGATTGTTGATTATTTTCTCCGTACTCGCCTCTTGTATGCCATTTTCTACGGCGATTATCTTTTATGCCATAACGCTGTTCTGCGCCAGCATCACCATGGCGCTGGCCCCCATTCCGTTACAAATAGCGATCCCCAACAGAATGCGCGGCCGCGCGATTTCCCTGCTGGTTTTTATGACTAACCTGTTGGGCGGGGGCATTGGGCCGTTTCTGGTCGGATATTTAAGCCAGAAATTTCACGGAATTGACAATGCGCTTGGTTTGGGGCTGGCGATAGTGAGCGTCAGCGCGGCAACGGCTGCGACTCTGTTTTATACTCTTGCCATGAAGCGCAGTGCTACAGCTGTCAGCCATGATTAATGATGTGTTTATCAAAAGGATGCCACCGATGTCTACCCCCGCTTCTTATCGTCTCGGAAATGTGGTTATTACCCGAATTACTGAACAGCTTTTTAGCATGCCGCTGGCTAAATTATTGCCGGATGCCGCAGGCGTTCGTTTTCCTGCAGGGATGAACGCGCAAACGCCGATCGAAATGAGCGTGCATAGCTGGTTAATCGACTCGCCGCAGGGCCGGATACTGATTGATACGGCGACCGGCAATGGCAAGAATCGGCCATTTAGCCCCTTGTTTCATCAGCTCTCTTCGCCATGGATGGAAAATTTAAAGCAGACGGGTATTCAACCCGATGATATCGATTATGTATTGCATACCCATTTACACACCGATCATGTCGGCTGGAACACCCTCTGGGATGGGGAAAAATGGCGGCCTGCGTTTACCAACGCGACATGGGTTTGTTCTCAATCTGAGCTCAATTTTGTCTCATCTCCGGCAGCTGCTGCGCGCAAAATGGTATTTGATGACAGCATTTCGCCGATTGTTGAGAGCGGCCGTCTGGTGACGGTAGCGGATTCCCTGACGGAATTTCTCCCGGGGATCCTGTTTTACCCTACTCCGGGGCATAGCGTCGGGCATATGAGCATTGCCGTTGAAACGACAGAGGGAACGGCGATTTTTTGTGGCGACCTGATGCATACTCCGCTGCAGGTGTCTCATCACGCCCTGAATTCCGTATTTTGCAAGGATAGTTTACAGGCGAATCAGTCCCGGAAGTGGTTCTTAAACTTTGCCGCCGAACGTCAGGCGACGGTATTCACAAGCCACTTTTCAGCAAGTTCTGTGGGGCGCGTTACCGGCACAGAAGAGGGCTTCGTGTGGGAATTTGAACGGTAAAATAGAAGGGCCCTAAAAATGTGCCTCGCCTTTGCATAGCGCCAGCGGAGCACTACGGCTTTACCTTGAGGAGCGCGTGAGTACGTTTGTTAGCCTACGGGCGAGCGTTCGTCGCCCGTACCTGTGCAGGTTACTTCCCGCTAGCTTCAGCGATCCTCAGCGCGTCGTCGAGGAAACGGACCGCATTACGCAGAGCCTGGTCGGCTTCGGGTAACGTCCCGGCCAACAAATGCCAGACATGAAACATTCCCGGCCAGACCTCAAGCGACGTGCGTACCCGCGCTTCACCCAGATTGGACGCGAGACGGATCGCGTCGCTGAGCATGACTTCATTTTCACCGATCTGAATCAGGATCGGCGCCAGATCGTGAACATCTGCAAAAACGGGAGACGCATCGGGATGCGTAGGCAGTGCACCCGCAAGGAAGGTGCGCGCGAGGATATTGAGAAACGCTACGCGGCAGAGCGGATCTATTCCATCGCGCACCGTTGCGGAAAAACCGCTGTGCGTGAGGTTTGCCCATGGGGAGATGGCGACTCCCGCCACCGGCAGCGCAATACCTGCGTCACGGGCCTTACGCATCATGGTTACCACCATTGCCCCGCCAGCAGAATCACCGACCAGAACGAGCTTTCGCGGATCGCTACCGCAGGCCAGGAGGGCGCGATAGGCAGAAAAAACATCGTTTATTGGCACCGGGAACGGGAAGTCAGGCGCCTGGCGGTAGGCCGGGGTGTAGACTTTCGCCTTCAGCTGGTTGGCGAGACGTCCCGTAAGGCCGCGGTAGGCTTCTACGCCTCCGTGAACGTAACCGCCGCCGTGGATATAAAGGACTGTACGCTCGGTCTCAACATCATCTGGCGTCGCGCAGAGAGCGGGGGTGGATCCCAACATTGTTGTATTGTAGGAAACGCCGCGGATGGCCGGAAAGAGATTAAGCATGCCATGCATATATTGCCGGCGAACCTCTGGCCATTCGGTTTCCGTCTCGCCATACAGTTTCTTCACCACGGGGGCGGCGGCAGTGATCCAGCCATCAAGTGCGTTTTGTGCCTGTTCCGGGAGCATTCTCTTACCTCTTGGTTTATTATTCGACAATAATGATGTTACGACTTTAATTAGCGAATATGTTTCCCTTATGAGAGCGGCAAAAGTCCCGAAACGAAATCCGTTAACATCCGAACTCGATCTCCGGGCGATCCGGATATTTGTCGCCGTAGCTGAGGCTGGCAGTTTCGTCGCGGGAGGGGCATCAGTGGGACTGACGCGTTCTGCGGCGGGAAAAGCGCTGTCCCGTCTTGAAGACTACCTGGGGACCCGGTTGTTTCATCGCACAACAAGAAGGCTTTCCCTCACAACGGAAGGTCATGAATTTTATTCCCGCTGCTTACAGATAATCGAAGATGTGCAGGAAGCCGAAGCCAGTATCCGGCATGACCATCCGCTTCCCCGTGGCACGCTTCGGCTAACAGTTTCCGAAGGATATGGCAAAGCGATAGTGATTCCGTTTCTGGGCTCGTTGCTGGCCACATCGCCCGAACTGAGCGTTGAGGTCAATTTTACGGACCGGATTGTCGATCTTGTGGAAGAAGGGTTTGATCTGGCTATCAGGGTGGGCGAAGCGGTGACCAGCACTGAATATGTGACGCAGGTGATAGCGCGCGCCAGGCCGCGTCTTTATGCTGCGCCGGGCTACCTTGAAAAGCAGGGCGTTCCTCTCAGTACCTCCGGGCTGGAAAAACATCAACGCCTCATCTACGGTCTTGGCACCACTACCACCGCGTGGAACTTCATCGATAAAGAAGGTCAGTCGGTCAGCGTCAACGGCAGGATTCACGCCCGGTTCGATAGTGGCGATGCCATCCGGGTCGCTGCGACAGAAGGTATGGGGATCGGACTTCTGCCTCCCTTTGTCGTGGCACGGGAACTGAACGAAGGCAAGCTGGTTGAAGTTTTGCCGTCAATAAGCGCGGCAGAGCTTGCCGTCCATGTCATATATCCCAGCCGCAGGTATCTACCGGCACGAATTCGCACATTTATTGATGAGTTCCGAAAATACCTGAACGCTAAGGAAAGTGAATTCTAATTCCATTAGGAATGGCGTGGATTTAATTTTCAGAATAAACCTATACTCATTTTAAATATCAATGACACGTTCATTGTTACAATGGCAGCGATTTTAATGGTTTAAACGGTATCGTAAGATATGGGATGGTAAAACACTAACAACCACAGACTCTGAGTTTAAAATAAAAACACCACCATTTCGAATAAAAAACCAAAAAAGAACTAAACGATCTGACATCGGAATTATTATCTACAATGCAAAAGTTATGGTAACCATCCACAAAATAAAGAAATGACATTCTTTACATATAAAAAATTATTACATTAAAAATAAAATCAACAAGTAAAAAAGAGACAATCAATACTTTCCGGAACGGAAACTCAATAAATGAAACAGTAAGACTTGCTGGCGTAACAAGCATGAAAGCTATTCGAATATGTAAATTTACTGATTGGAAATTTAAAAAAGCCACAGCCCTGAATGAGCTGTGGCTCTACATACTGAAAATTCAGTAGTGATACAATCTATTCTGTTTCCTTACGAAAATAAACTTGTTTGATATAACGCCCCCGGCCATCTCCATGGCCCAGATCCATTGAAACTAATGCCTCGGCTTCATCGCGACTCATTCCATTTTTAATATGATGATTTACAGCATCTCGTGAATAAGCATAACGTAAACTGTGCGGCGCATTTTTACCATTCATCCCTGCCTCTCTTACAATATTTCGGTAGCGATCAATTGCGGTATGCAGAGAGGGTTTATCAATCAGCTTTCCGTTATGTTCACTGATATATTGAATTGCTTTATCAAGAATTGATAAAACTTTTTCACGATTAAAAACTGTTGTTTCTCTCGGCCTCCCGCCTTTCGTCCCAAATACAATGCGGACACGTTCATGATTATTAATCAATGCTTGTCTCCATGTTTTTAAAGACTTTGCAGACTGAACGGTTTCTTCTGTTCTCAACCCAAGATATCGGGAAAGTTGCACAGCAAGAGCTACGCCTTCGTCTTTTCTTTGAGCAAAATTGACTACAGCGTTGAGTTTTTCGTCTGTAATAGGTAGTTTCGTACCATCTCTGTTTGCCCCGGAAATTCCGAGCGCATGATTGCTCAAACTAATATGATTAGGGTCAGCAAGCTTATTTCTTCCGGCTGATAGCAAGATAGATCTGATTGCGGACATTTCATTCTGAAGGGTTCTGAGAGAAAGGTTGTCCGTCTTCCTGCTTTCCATATATTTTTCAATATGTGAAGTTTTAATGTGTTTCACGTCCCTAATCTGAATATTCAGATCAGACAGTCTCTCAGAAAATCGTTCTGCAATTCTTGAGCGATCAGCCACAGTTTTATAACTTCCCCGTCCCTGACGAGCAAGAGTGACAAGTTGTTTGCACAGCTGTTTACTGAATCTGGACATTTCAATATCTCCACAGGCATACACGTCACTCTGCTTGTAAAGAAGCAGACGGATCTGTAGACCAGCAATTCATTCCCCGACGACACGGTTGCTTTTGCGCTTCATGCGTCTCGACTGGTATCTGTGCATCGGGGCGGCGAATTGTTGAGTTCTTGCGAGGCACCCCAGATCTCTAATCTGTTTGCTGCTTATGCAGAGCTGACTTACGTCAAGCTGCCTCCAACACTACTCTTCGTAGTGTCGCCATCGATACCGAGTCGATTTCCTCCTTACTGATAGTTGAACGTTTAGACGGCCTCCCGTCGTACTTACGTTGATGTAAAAAAGTGAGTTTAATACAGTACTGACACGGATTACATGTTGGTCAGATGGTAGTAAAACGTTGAAATCCACGTCGTACGTGGGTTGAGACGTTATGCGCTGCGCGCGTCACTTGGTAGTGTCTTCGCCACTTCACAAGTGACGCCGCGCAGCTTCGTGCTCCTAATGCAACTCCGTAAGCGGCCAAATGTACCAAATGGCCTTATACGTCGGTGCAAAAGTCGTACGAAACTCAGGGCGTATCACTGCAAATGAGAAGACTTTGAACTGATGCCGTTCACAAAACGGAAGTGAATTGAAACTGGCAGATTTGCTACACAGTAAACCTTCATCGCCGCGTCATAGTGCGCTTTCATAGACGATATCTGCTTTCAAAGGTGAGCAGATTTGCCACATTTTTCATGTACTCCCTTTCAGGCTTAGAGAGTTTTATTGTGCAGTCACCCGAAGGCGCTCCTCACAGACTGCCGGAACATTGGTGGTCGCAGCTTATAGTGCGACTGTAGCCACCCGAAGGCGCTCATCACAGGCTACAAGAGTATTGGTGGTAGCCAGTGCGACAGTACAACAATTTGATAGTACCAACAGTGAAATACGACGTCAAATGGATGTAGACATCGTTTTTTTGGTGATTAATATGTAGTTTTCTCCGATGAAAATGGTTGATATGGATATTTTAAAACAACGCTTTCTGATTCTTATTTTCGGATTATCTAACTTTTTATTCTTTTATTTATTATTAACTTCTATTGATCTAAAAATATTCTTAATGACCAGACTTAATTTCTTAATGTTACATTTACAGATAATTAAACCTCTAATCATGCTTTTAATGTTTTTATCTATAGCTCACTTATTAAATAACACCTCGCTTTATCAAGGATTAAGCTGAGGAAAACCTAGTAAGCAGTCATTTGTTTTTCTTGCACTCATAATTATTGCTTACGCTGCTTCATACTACCTTACGCCGAAAGAACCCTTCGTTACAGATTTTACTAAAGGTTTGTCACACGAAATGGCAGCTGTAAAAATATCAGCCACTATTATTATTTTCCCACTTCTGGAGGAGCTAGTTTTCAGAGGAATTATCCTGAGTTCTTTCTTAAACGCTTTTGGTGAAAAGGCGGGATATATTATCGGCGGATTGACTTTTTCTATTTTGTTTGCAGTTATACACACACAATATTCATTCCCCACCAAAATCCAAATGTTTGCACTTTCATTAATTTTCTGTGGGGCAAGATATCAAAGCAGAGGGCTTCTTTTACCAATTCTACTGCATGCTTTTTGTATCGCGCCATTTCTATAGTTAGCAGCTTTCTGCCAGTGTTCGTCTGCTTCTTCATCACCGGAATGCTTAATGCCGCCTTCTTCGCCGCTACGCTTGCTGCACGTAGTGAATACTCTCCTCCTTCCTGCCGGGGGCAGGTTTTTATCTGGGTGGGTGCGATGAAGATTACTGCGGGATCGCTTGGCACTGCTGCTGCAGGCCAATTGATGCTACTGGGGGCTTATACACCACTGATTTTAAGCTTGTGTACTCTCTCGGCAATACTGGTTATTTCTCTCGCGGCCCGCACCTAGCTGTGGATTAAAACTGATTACTGACGATTTAAGCAGGCATTCCACTGCATTCAGGCCGTGGAGGGACGACCCGGACCTATATGCGTGTAGAAATTATGGCCTAGCTAATGAAGTTGTCCGTTGGATTTACCCGCCCACTGTACTCGATAGTGACTTTCGTCGGGATGATAGTGAGTTTTGTCTTACTCTCAGCGGCAATACGCTCATTACCTCTGGGAACGGCCTATTCCATCTGGACAGGGATAGGGGCAGTAGCCAGCTAACAACGTGACGTGAGCGATAAAGCAGATACATATCACTGCTTCCGTGTGGCAATGGAAATGGAGAAGAAACCACCCTGACGCAGGGTATCCATCACGGCGATCAGGCGTTCCACCGCAACCTCTTTATCGCTGTTCACGATAATGGTGGTGGTTTGGTTTTCCTGCTGCTGTTGCTTCAGGGTATTGACCAGCGCATTCAGGGGCAGCGGCTGGCCATCAAGCTGCAGCTGGTCGCCGGTGCCGAGGGTGATAATGGCTTTTTTTTGCGGTTTAAGCTGTTGGGCGCTGCCGGCCGACGGCAGCTGCGTTTTCAAGCCCAGAGCCGGGATCACATTCAGGCTAATCAGGACAAAGAAAACCAGTAGAAACATCATCACATCGATCATCGGGATCAGCTCGATATGGGCTTTATTCTTTTTAGGCTCACTCCAGTTACGCATGTCACTCCCCCCAAAATTGAAGGGGTCAATATAGAAGCGCTTTATTTGTTTTTTGTTACAAATTTATTATTTTATTATAACAAATCACTCAGTATTTTGTGAGAAACAGCCATCTATTCGACGAGGGATTCGCCCCTCTCTCTGCCAGAGGCGTAGCCACTTAAAAATGAGATTATTATCAACGCCATGTTCCCGCGCCAGTTGTTAGACGGTACGCGATTCAGTTCGCCAGTTGGCAGCATTTTACATGAACAGAGATCCTTCTAAATTAGACGGAGCTCTAAGCTAGCGATCCTGGGACCAGAATCACAGACGACGGTGGCTTGACGCTTACGGATATTCATTTAACGGAGTGATTATATATAAGTTGCAGACTACTCGCTAAATCTGGTGATAAAGGTGCAATTAACTCAGGTAAAATGATCCCTCGTGTAGGCTGAGTTATTGGTGAGGCTTTTGATGGAGTTTCAACCAATCTTGTTGGTAATATAGCGAGGAAGCCCTTCATTGAAGGAAATATAATCAATGATGTATAAAGGTGGTCTGAGTATGTCGAATACTGAATTGAAAAATCAGTATTCCCGTAATGTTGCGTTTCGACTGTGATAATTATGGCCCACCTAATGGTGGGCTCATATTGACGTTATTATATCAATGGCCAGTAATATATCTAATTATTCAAAAGCTGAACCACCACCAATCGCCCACCATCCTCTGAAGACAGGATGAACTGGGTGTTGTCCTCCAGCAGCAACTTTTCACCAATGCCGACCGTTTTCCGATCGGGAAGTGATATGAGCCCGCTAAGCCCCTCGTTAACCAGCCACCACTGGTCATTATGGAAGACGAAATAACCGACCCTTTTCTTCTGCTCATCAGTGGTTCGTTCGTTAGGAGCAATCAGTCGGTTGACGTGCCATGCATATAATGACTGACCGCTCCACACCATAAGCCGGTGATCATCTGGCCTGAAAGTTCCAGCCTTTCTCGACGAATACAGATTCAGGATGGGGAGTTTGCCTTTGTAGGGTGTACCGCAATAGGGACAAACGGGTTTCGTCTTTCCAGTGAAAACGTACCATTTCTGGTCACAATCCTTGTTCTGGCATGGCTGGATGAGATCGACGGTTTTTACCAGGGCGCTCTCCCATTCATCGGCTGTCGGGCGCTTCGACGGATCATGCAACCCGTCAATAAAAGCCCGGTCGAAGAGAGGTTTCAAGTAGGGCCCCATAATGGTGTACGGGATTTTCTGAGGATCTGCCCACGGGAGCGAAAACGATGAGACCTGATTAACCTTAACTGCATTGCTTCTGTCAGTCGGGTGTTCGATAAAAAGTGCCCGCTCTCCCATGGAAAGCGCCTCATCCCTGACTTCATCATCGATATCGTGAATTTTCCCTCCCCGTAACGGATGCCGGAAAAGAAGATACATGTAAATGAGTACCGAAAGTGCATGCCGGTCAGTAGCGATACTCGGCAATACGCGGCGGGGATCGTCTTTGGGGAGATGGCTTGTCTTCACCACTTCTGGGGCAATAAAATCAGGTGTACCAACCACGTCTGGAGGATATTTCCCCGGAACCACCAGCCCATCAACATCAATAATGCATGCGTGGCCTAGTTCCGGATCTATCAGCACATTTTTATAACTCAGGTCACTATGACACAAGCCCGCAGCATGCATTCGTCTGACTGCACGCGTTAGAAGGATGCAGACCTTCAGATAGTTAAGCGTATTGCCACGTTCACGCGGATCGAGAAATTTATTCTGATTGTTCGCGCTGGCAAACCATTTCCCTTCCTTTTCTCGTCCTTTGATCCCGAGGAAATCATTGTTTTTGGAACCATATCGGAAGAAGAAATGCTGCTGGTAAGCAGGTACAACAATACCCACCTTATCAGCGTGCTCAACCACATCAGTGGGCCAGCAGAAGAGACCTTTCCAGTAATCTCCACCCGTCTGCTCAAAAATATTCTGCCGGTACCTCCCGGTGATCATGTTGATACGTTCCCGGGCCTGTTCATTCTGCGGTTTATGGTAGAAGGCTACGACATATGATTTATCCGGAGAAAAATAAACGTCTTTCATTGAGCCAGAGCCGATGACTTCATCGACATACTGAATGGTTTTTCCATCCTTAGTTTTGCATGTAATTATATTTGCCATGAATAGCCACCTGCTATCGCATTAATTTCACCAGAGCACAATGATTGTGCGATCATCGTGATTTCCCGGAGAGAAAAAGTTAAGCCACTCCACCAGTTGTGCCGAGGCATGTTCAGGGTCTGTGAGTAGGGGAGAGAGCTCGGCCATCAGCCTGTCCCATTTTTGTGGATTCTGAAGCCCGTTATCCGTTTCAAACCAGGGATCGGAAACACCATCAGTCATCAGAACCAGATGCGATATGTCGTTCCACTTACCGATACTGATACGTTTACTGAATCCGGCATCACTGACGGCATCGGCATCCAGAAAACGCGTCTGACCTGCATACTCCCCGCTATCCGGAGTCCCAAGCACTCTGACTTTGCCAGCAGGTCCATATGCAGCTATCGCACCGTCACCTAACCAGAAAGACGCGGCAAAAAGATCGGCACCGTCGCGAAAAGTGACGGTCGCGAGTAAAGTCGTTGAGAATGACTTTACTTTATCTTCAGCCAAAATTGCGGCACTGCTGATATTGTTTACGGCCAGTACCGCTGCCTGTCGGAAGTGGTGGTTCATAAACTCCCATACTGCTCGCTGATCCTCACTGTTCCAGCGAAGGACCCTGTTTTTGATCTCAAGACCTTTTTCAGTCTTGAACTGGTTGAAGAGATAGTTACCAACAGTTTCAGAAACGATACGGGAGCCTTCCCGGGAATATTTAGCGCTCCCCGCGCCATCAGCTACCAGTAATACACTCCATCCGGATACATCACTGAAGTTGAGGTAATAATCGTCGTCACGAAAAGAGCCTACATGTTCATGGGAGCGTCCACGACGGCTTGCTCCGGCAATATGAATACCTGACCGACAGACACTCTGGTGGTCGATACTCTTCTTGTAGAATGGTGCATCAGAAGGCGGGTCAATCACTTTCCAGAGACTTTTCGGATCAGGGTTCACGACAAAAAGTAACTTTTTTTCATTATCACGATGTGAGCTGCATGACCATTTCACAGTCAGTTCAAAGTCTCCGCTCTGCCCTGGTGTCCCCTGGAGGCGTCGCTCATTGATATCAAATATCAGCCCTATGTCCTGAGAGAAGTTAACCTCCGTGATCTCTGCCTCAACACCTGTATCGGTCGCTATTTCCAGTCGAACATCGTAGGGTTCACCTGCCCGTGCATTTGGCAGCATGATAAACACCTCCGGCACTTTTCCGGGGGCAGGGGATGTTTTATTCTCCACTCTCTGAGGTACTTCCCCGGGCCGTAAAGCACTGACTGCGGTGTCAGCTGAAAGGTTGTCAGAAACAACCGGGCTGGTTTTATTCATGTCTTCTGGTTGCGCCGTGACGGAAGCCTCAGTCTGTAAGACACCGGTTGCATCAGGAACTTCTTCAGTGTGTCCCTGAACGCCTTCTGACACTGTATCATCCACCATTTCACTATGCGCTTCCTGCTTATCATTTCCCTGAAGTGCAGTAGCGGCATGGACGGGTTCAATCTCAGGTCGATCAGCTTCGCTTTCACCAGCGTTTTGAGGTGGGATGATATTGTCAGAAAAGGGCTGGGTTAGACGTTCTGAAACTGTTTGAGTGTTCTCCGCCGGTATGGCTTCGCTTGCACAGTGTTGAATGACCGTTTCTCTCAGCTGCCGCACAGCAAGGGCAACATCAGGTATGTTACCAAGACAGCATACTTTATCAGCATCAGTCGGTTTCCCTGATGCCTCCAGAATGAGAGCAATAATTTTATGTTCAGGTGTAATGAACTCGCTCATTAGCCGCGTCCTCTGCTAACGTTAAAATCTGAATTTCCACCCTCGCTCTGAAAGGACAAACCTTTCCCACACCATGGGCAGTTCACATCATCAGGCCCATCAATACAGAGAAGTTTTCCGCAGGTACACATCGCAAAAGCACTACTGTTTCCGCAGTGTGGACACCCTGGTACGCCATGGAGTTCACTGGTGTTTATCTGCGCCCCGGCTACGGACATATCCGTCCATGAGAAGTAATCTTCATCCACAGGATAACAACCAGCAATGTTAAAGCTGTTAAGGTTTAGATCGAAAGCGAGGCCCGATACCCTGGCTGGCGGACGCTCATACTTAATCAGATAGGGTCGACGGGTTTTACTGCAACGCCCGGTTAATACCACACAGTTTTCATCGTATGCACGGGCTGTGTCATCTTTGGCAAGTTTGACGATATAGTCAGTTTGTTTCAGGGGCGGCTGAGAATCCTCGCCAACACTACGACTGTGAGCTGTGACTGAAGCTGTGATCCACTGGATAAACCGCGAAAAATCGCCTTCCTGATTTTCGGTAAACGATAAGACGTTTTCAGTCAGTTGCCTGAGTACACTGAGATCAACTGATGGTCCGATCCCCACAGCAATCATATTCACTTTTTTTGCGTAAAATTCGTTCCAGCGCTTAACCTCAGCTGAAATGTCATCTGTCGGTCGACCGTCAGTAAGTAAGTAGACAACTGGCTTCCAGTCACCTTTTTCTTCCAGCGTCGTTTTTCGGACCTGAGAATCTATCTGTGTTGTCAGTTCCCGTAAGGCAGTCGCGAGGTTAGTTCCTCCACCGACAGGAAGGCGAGGGGGATAAAAAGACACAACGTCATGTAACGGGACAATCGTTCTGGCAATACCGGCAAAGGCAATTACTGACACCCAGACAGTCTCCAGAGCATGAGGGTCCTTACGCAGATCGCTCACAATCTTCTGCAAGCCATCATTCATCCTTTTCAGGTTTTCACCAATCATGGACTCAGAACAGTCCAGAACAAAAAACACGGGAAGTCGTCTCACAGGAAACTCCCTCATAGCAAAATGTGACGTCCATAGCAGAGATGGACTTTATCGGTATACGGCAGGGTTATTCCCTGCCATACCGGCGTAAGTTACAGAACAAGCTGGATTTCGGGTGGTGGTGGTGGAAGTGTGTCCGAATCAGTAGCGACTCCGGCACTGGAGCTTCCTGAAGCCACGCTGGCACTGACCCATTTGAAAAAGCCTGAAAATGCGGTCGAATCCAGTGTTTCAAGAGCCACAACTTTGTCAGTCAGTAGTTTCAGATGTTCGTGTCCCGCTTTAGGACCAACAGCACAGGCTATAATGGAGCCAAACGAACGCCGCTGAACCTCTTTAACAGCTTCCCCATAAGCCCAGGCATCTGACGGTGTACCATCTGTCATCAGAAACACCAGCGGTCTCCAGTCGCCTTTCTGTTCACCATCAGAGCGGCGAATATCCCGGTCCACACACTGGATCAGACATTCAAGCGCCGCGCCGGTAAAGGTGCCACCCGCACTTGGTACTTCTATATCAGAAAACTGAAAGTCAGCCAGGGCAGTGAGAGGAACATACTCCCGGGCTTCATTATCGTATGTAATTATTGAGATATGGACGCTTTCAAGCGCATAAGGGTCCTGTCTCAGGGCACTCAGCATAGCCTGCACACCCACATTCACTGAATGAATAGATTCTCCTCTCATTGAGCCGGAAGTATCGATGAGCAGATATACGGGTAGTCTTCGCATTTAGATATAGTTCCTCAGATGGCTTACGAACGAATCGGAGGTGGAAGGCTCGCCTATCGCATTCAGTTTCCAGCCACTGGATTCCCGGACAAGCTCAGCAAAGACCATCGATCGCTGACCATTAAAGGCTACACCGCCGGAGAGGTCAAAGCGGGCCATTTCCACATTTTTTCCGTCTACAGCCCGGATAAATGCATTTTGCACTTTTCCAAAGTGCTGCTGTAATTTTTCGCCGTTGTAGATCTGAACAATAAAGACAATTTTTTCGTACTTCGGATCGATGCTGTTTAGTTTTACGATAATTTGCTCATCGTCTCCGTCACCGGCACCTGTCCGGTTATCGCCGGTCAACCAGATCTGCCCTGATTTATGGCGAAGGCTGTTGAAGAAAACGATATCGCCGTTAACCAGTGTCGGCTTACCATTTTCAACATTGCCAAGGTCAGTCACTTTACCGGCTGCGTTGCAGAGAAAGGCAATAACATCAAGGTCATACTCTTCCTCTTTTTTGCCAAAAATTCCGCCCAGGAAACCTTTTTTCTCTTCATTGATGTCCCAGCCAAGACCTATCGTGACTGATGAAAGATCGAACTCATTTTTACGCAGGCTGACGCCTTGCCCTTTCCGTAAGCTGACAGTCATAGGATCCTCTCTTTAGTTGGTTACTTATAAAACTACGTTTACTTCTGGCGGCGGTGGAGGCAAATCATCAAGACCGATAACTTCTTTTTTACCAGCATCGACTTTCTGGCTACCTACGGAAACACTGGCTGACACCCATTTGAAAAAAGCTTTGATGGAGGAACTGTCTGCAGTGTCCAGCTGGAGAACAATCTCTGTAATCTCCTTAAGTACCGCTGTGTCGGCATCGTGACCGGCAGCACAGGCTACAACAACACCTTTTTTGGCTGCTTTGAATTCATTTAGTCCTTTACGCCAGTCATCCGTAGGTCCGCCATCCGTCATCAGGAAAACGAGTGGACGCCAGTCTCCTTTTGTCTCCGCTGTCGTTTTCTGAACTTCTGCATCAATTCGATTTGCTGTCAGGGATAAGGCTTCGCCCAGGGCAGTGGTTCCGCTTGCTGAAAATGAGGGTAAATTGAAACTGAGGAGATCAGTAAGAGGGACGGTCTGACGGGCAGTTGAGTCGAAGGTGATGACAGAGACATATGCGGTTTCTAATGCATATGGATCTTGTTTTAACGTGGTCAGAAGGGTCTGAACACCATTTTTTACAGCCTCTATAGGTTCTCCGTGCATCGAACCTGAAGTATCCAGAAGCAGATAGACGGGTAGTCTTCTCATCTTTGACATTCCTTAACGATTTGGCGTACAAGCACATTGCTTGTTCATCATTATATAAAAATATTCCCTTACATTTATGACATATTACAAAAAACAATGGTGTTTAGTTCGATTAAGAGTCACAAAGCTAGTGCTTTATGTTAGTTCAGCTTGGTAACTTGTGATCTGAACTTGGTGAGTTTGATCTTTTTTACATATTTAGGGGGTAACCAAATACCACTATTTTTAGTGGTTGGTTAGCACGCTAACACTAAAGATAAGTGTACGGTATAAATACTCATCACTCGATTGAGTATACAAATCCATGCCCCCCATTGCCAGTCAAATAACTAGACTACATTCTGATTCTTTTATCTCAAAATCTAATTCATACAAACTTCTCAATAATTCCAATGATTCCTTTACCCTTTGAGGGTTATTTTGCGCCAAATAAGTCACGCTCTTTATAAGCCTCCTGCTTATTGGAAAGTTAGCAAAAGGGATAAGCATTCCATTACTATCTCTCCAGGAGATAAAATCACACGCGCCTGTCTTTCGCACGGTTTTATTTCCATCGAAAATTGTGGATTCAGAAAGCACTATTCTATATTCATTTTCATGCTTCCACTCTTCTTTTTTTGTAGAAGAAAAAGAAAAAATCATCTCGTTATAAAGACGTGAGAATTTAGATTCTATTGTTTTATTAAAAAGACCATCAGTACCTCTTTCTGCAGCATTCATTTCACTAAGTATATCACTTAAGAATTTAGAGAAAACTTTATCTGGGAAGTGCTCTACACCATACTCAACTTTACAAAAGCGAGGAACAAAATATTTGAGTAATTCTGAACCAGCAATGAGTTCGTTTTCTCTCACTCCACAAAGTTTATCCACTATTTTCTTTTGATTAGAACGACCACAATATAGTGTTGCATTATTTACATCCTGTTTTGCATACTCAATGCTGTAGTTTACTGGATTCCGTCCATAAGCCATCCAGTTCTGAATACTATCATTATTAGTAGTAAAACAGGCTGCATATGAATCTCTCTGATTTAATTCAATAAACATTCCAAATGAATCATATACTATCTTATACAACTCCTTCATGTTATTATTAACATCCTTTAGAAGTTCCAATAAACCGTTAGTGTCATCTTTATGTCTTTTTACATATACACTATAAAGATAGTTATATTCCTCTCTGTCATTTAGAAATTTTAAGTTAGTACAGCGAATGGTTTGGTCCTTTATTATCCCTAATAAACCAAGTGAACCTGTATAATGATATATGCTTTTGTTTTCCATAAAATGAATGCTCCATATCTATTAAATAATTTCCATTATACATCATTAATTAGACACCAGTTAAACTTCTTTTACCTTGATTTTTTTGTTTAGAACAATATCTTCTAACACAATCTTAAAATTTATCTTATGGTCCTTCACCTCACTATTCGCACCGCTCTCACTTCATAAACTTCGGAGACTGTTCTTGTCGATATCAGGTGTGGAACTTTTCATTGTTCAAATTGAAAAGTTCAACTACATCTTTTCATATCAATCCCGCCATCCAGAGTTGTTATTTAAATAATTTGTAACCCTAAGCTCGTAATACAACGCAGAGAACTATTTATTACAACTCAGCAGAATACATATCAGAAGTTGTGAAAGATATCAGTTTTAAATGCCTCAATAGTAAAATTGACAAGTGTGGGTATAAGTCCGAGTTTTTACAAGATACCTTTAACGCCATTGCGTCTTGCGCATAAAATTCGATTGATCATTTCATATTCAATCAGTATGATGTAAGTAGGGACAGCAACCCCAAAATTGCTGCTACCCTAAGAGCCATGATAAGGAAAATATAATATGGCAAATTTTAAAAGCAAAAATTTTATCAGAAGAAAACTACGCTTGCTAAGAGGTCTTCGTAGTTGTTGTGTAGATGATAGGGAACTTATGATTTTGGATAATAAAATCCGTGTATTAGAGAAGTTACTAGATGATATTGTAATGGAAGAATACAACCCATTGTCAACACGCTTTGATAACTGGAATTAATTTTTCTCCAACATCACTAATTATAGTAGTGGTGTTGGTTTTTATTTGATAAAGAATTCTCCATTATTAAATAACTTTCACTATCTCTGCGAATGACTAAATGTTAAGCCATCTACTTCATCTCTTTCTTATGAGTATTTCGCCCAAAAACCAAGTCGTCTTAGAACTTATTTCTTGTCTTTTAAAATACCGCACATACATTAAAACCACAGAGATAACGTTTAAAACTATAAATTAGTGGAGTTGGTGCTAACACTCCACTAATGTTATATTATTTCTTCAGGACTTTTATAATTTCATCTATCTTCATTTCGACCAGTTTTTCAACCGCTTCGCTTCTTGATGTTCCGCTCAACTCGGCCAGTTTATCTATTTTTCGAAGAATACGTCGTCTAATCGACAGGGAAACGGAAGTTTTTATATCCTTATCCAGTACCACCCGTGCCCCTTGGTCATGCGTTTTTAAATCAGTATTAAGGTCCAGCGCCTCACTCATTCTCTTGAGTGTTTTCTTATCCAGTAATCCTGGGCTTACCATCTGATAGGAGTGGCCAGCCTTACTGTATTTAATTTCAGCAGCGTAAGTTTCCCTCAGCTCTTTAAGCGCCCGGCTTAGAGTCGGCTCAGAACAGGCCAGCGTCGCGGTGATGGATTGCGCCGATACAGGCTTCCCTGAGCCCAGTATGTTAGCCAGGGTGTATACTCTTTCCTGTCTGGTGTTTAATTGCATATTCAGTCGGTACCTGCCATATGGGTCAGTGGTTCTATAGGCTGAAAAATGTAAGTCGCACTCATTTTCCTGATCAGACCTCGATCACCTAATGCTTCAATGGGGTCAAGGCCACGCAGATTCCCGAAGTTGATTAGCTCGATTTCAGAGCGGCATACCCGCCAGGAAATAATGTACTCGTCTTCAAGATACCCAGTGCGTTTACTTACCCGCTGAGTGAAGCCTGAAATGACGACCTGTTCAAACGGAAGCGTCTGAAAAACGATTGCTGCTAATCTCAGCAGGCATCCGTGAACGTGTTTAGCGTAACTTTCCCGGACCGCTTTCTGCGTCATGGCTTTTTCATTGATATCAGTTCCCCGGGCATTCACGCTATACACTTTATCAGGCATATCCTCAATCTCAGGTAAATCAACATCAAGCCAGACTGTTGATTCCTCAGGTCGTACCTCAAACGACACCAGTGTTTCTCGCGGCCATTCTGTTTGCGAGAAAACTTCCTCAAGACAATGTTCAAAGAAGCGGGCGTCAGATCGGAATTGCTCTTTCGCTAAAGCTACAGACTCCGTGCGTTTTTCTTCATGCTCCTGGTACTGATGCTGCCATTCTGCGTACTGCTCAGCCCAGGCTATACGCTGTTTCTCATAACGCTGCTTCAGCAACTCATTTTCACGTTCAATATCAGCGACTGTCACCTGCCACCGCCGAAGATTTTCGTTCTGTCGCTCCTGTCGGGCTGCATCAGATTCAAACCATCCCCCAAGGAAGCCGCGACCGGCATGCTCATCAGGTTCTGGTGGAAGTGGTATATATTCAGGTTTGTTTGGTCGTACCGGCGCAGGTAGACTGAAACTGCCCTGACGGAGCGCCAGGTACTGTGTCTCGAGCATGGCCCAGGTATTCCCTCCCTTTGGGGAAGGGGAGAGTTCATGGATATTGGTTATCACTGTTACGGTGGACATCAGTTTTTCCACCACCAGCTCCAGTTCAGACTTCAGACTGGGATCTGCCTGATGCTTGGTATTCACTCTTTCCCGTGCTGTTCTGTCAATCCGGGTGCGGTAACTCAGTCCCGTTCCGGGAAGTCCCAGGTTGGCAAATGTTCCATTCTTTCCTACTGACAGCGAGGCTCCACGGGGACCAATACTCAGGCTGGGGGCCCCGTTACTCAGGTTAACCCTGACCCCCGGGATAATGCTGATCGATTTACGAAATCTGAATCCCATATATGCTTCCTCAGTGCTGCTTAGAAACTGGAATAAGCCTGATCCCTTCCGGATTTTGCCCGGTAGTCAGACCGTATACCTGTCCCCGTCCCAGGATCCCCTGAGCCCACCTGCGATGGGTAGCCGGTTCACACATTGCTCCCTGAGATTTAAAGACTGCCTGGGTGGAATTGAGAATTCGTAACGCATCTGAATGCTCACCAGGAGACACCTTTAGCGCCTCCTCTATCACACTAATCTGATCAGGATGAATGGCCGTTTTACCCACCAGCCCATGGGCGATATCCATCGAGAGCTCCCGTCCCAGAACTCCGTGATCGTCGATGTGTTCGCATACTGGTGCGGTAAGTGCAAAATCACGAGGTGCGAATACTGACACAAGCATTTTTATGACATAACCCATAGGAGTGTCATAAAGGGTCAGATGCCGTGGACGTCGCAGAGATACCACGTTCATGAGATCGTTTCCGCCGATCCGCAAAGCGATTATACGGTCACGGCAGTCATGACTCGAAAGTTCATTTGCCAGCGCCTGCATTTTAATAACATCATAGACTTCTTCAGTTTCAAGTGTTGGCATCATCATCAATGATGTTCCGGCCATGATGTCCCACCAAACCGGGAGTGTGGAACGGGTGAATTTGGGCAGTACAAAACCATCAACTGCACTCAGGTCCAAATTAGCCGTTAGCCATCTCCCCATATCAGGGTGGCGTGGACGGATAAATACCAGTGGGTACTTCTCATCATCGTTGACGGCTCTTGCGTGTCTCAATCGCTCCAAAAACAGTGAAAGATTCTGAATCGCAAGAGGGATGTCATGCTCGCTGACCGCATCTTCCAGGCAGACAACCAGAGAGCGTAGCCCCGGTATTTTCCCTTCCAGAACGACCTCAGCGATATCCTTGCGTGTGGCAGGCATATACAGCGTGGCACCGAGTTCCCATGGGGTGGGTTGTTTTTTCATCAGCGTACCTTTTTGATAATGGTAACCGCACGATACTGACCGAGCGTATCCCCGGCTTCCGTCACCTGGATACCTTTCTCTTTTGCCAGCCCAACCAGAAGAGAAACATCCGGGTCATCCAACTGGCGGACAAATACATGATCAGGTACACGACGCAGAACCGCCCGCGTCGCTTCAGCAATACCCGGCTTAATGCGGTTAATGCTGTCCACCTCATAACGCACAGCAAGGCTCTGGATAACTTTTCTGCTCAGATCCCAGCGTGCGGCATTTTGCCCGGCGTCCCAGCCGGAAGTGGGAAGGGCTTTACCGTCAAGCTGTTCACGGAAATGTGCTACCGTATCCACCAGCATCTGGCTGCATTCAAAAGACTGAAGGTGATCGCAAACTACACAGCCATGCATGCCTTCTTCGGCCCAGACAGAGCGCGAAATCAGACCCGAGACAGGCGCTCCCATGATACCGAACGGGATAAGCCAGTCATCGTCACTGGCAGCAAGCCAGGCACATCCGCAGGGGTCAGCCAGCACAACCAGTCGAGGCAGCTCCGGATAACCGGGACGGTCCTTCAGTGTGCGGGATAATTCGCCGGTAATAGCTCCTTTTCCCGTCCAGCCGTCGACAAAAACTATGCCATCAGTACCATGGCGTGATTCGATAAAATCAAGCGCCGCAGCATCAATACCCCTGTCGCGGATAATGCTGATCCCGTAGTGGAAAGACTGTTTTCCCATCGCACGCAGAGCCTGATGCAGCATGACCCCCAGTGGTACACCAGCCCTGACCAGGCTGACCAGGACAATGGGTTCATCGCCAGCACGACGGGCCAGTTCACGAGCAAGATCAGAGACTTCCCGTGCCAGACGTGCAGCTCCCGAGTCAAGCGCACGGGTGAAAAGATCCAGGTGCCAGCGGGTAGGCTCTGGTTCCTGGCTTAACATGTCGGAATAATGCATTTTTCCTGACTGAATCAGTTCTTCCTTCAGGTCAACCGGTGTCATCTCCATGACAATGGGTTTCAGCAAAAAGTGAACATCGTCCGGTTTATAAGAACCAGAAAACGGGGCAAAATGCGACATCTTATTGCTCTCCAAAAATACGCTGTGAAATGGCCTCGGCAAACTGACTCTGGCGTGGAAGACCAAACCAGCTGCAGAGTTTCATGAATCGATGGTCGCTCAGGCTGTCACCCAGCCCCATCACCGGGAAAACCCCGCGCTCCTGACGCAGTTTCTCCAGCAACCATGAAACGGCCAGTCCTTTTTCTACCGGGCAGGGTAACCAGGCAATGTTGTTGCTGTTACGGTGGATGTAAAACCCTTCGGTCGAAAAGACGCGCTCGATCTCATCCCCGACAGCGTTCAGTTCATCAAGCTTCGTGCTGTCGCGGTGCTTCATGACCAGATACACCGGCGTACCCTCATATTCGTAGTTGAGGCGTGCCCAGGCATTAATGCCTCGCGCGTCCATGAGCTCGGTGATGATATGTTGCATTGACGTTAAGCGGTCGGCGTAGGAGGACAGGGACTCCAGCATATGGGCTTTCCAGTCGTCGTCTGGCGTACCATCTGGACGAAGGATCACCGCGCCATGAGTGGTCACGGCCCAGGAGCGGAAGGGGATCTGCACCCGACTGATTTCTTCCGTACCTCTGGCTGTCACCGGAATGAGGTCCGCATGCTCCAGCAACCAGTCCACCAGCATGGCCTGCTCTTCGGTCATAAAGCTGCGAGGCGTGAGGCTGCGATCCAGTGCGCCGGTCCGGAACGGTTCAAGGGCAAGTTCATCAACCATTTTTCGGCGGGTCTGGAACAGGGTGTCATCTAGGTCGCTGAATACGACGGGCTTATTCATAGGTAATCACCTCTAAGGTGGGAGCGACAGCGGAAAGCGCCTCAAGCAGCCGGGGGTCGACGCTGGAAACTGGCGTTTCGCAACAAATCAGGATCCGGTCAAACTGCTGATGAGCAACGTTATAGACATAATTCGGAATACCCAGTCCGTAGTTATCGCTGAAAGCAATGGCGGACTGGATAGCATAACCAGTGGAAATCGGTGAGCGGGTCGTCGAACTGAACACGACCTGAGCACCTGCCGCCTCAAGTCGTTCAGCCAGCAGGAACGGCTCCCAGACAAATTCACCGGTGCCCAGCACCAGAATGTTTTCACCGGGCGAAACCTGAACCTGAAGACCCAGGTCACTCGCCGGTATCTGCATCCCGAGTCGCCCCCAGGATTGTTTGCCGGTGATCGCGATGTTCCCTCTGGAGGTCACATTTACCTGGGGCATGACAGGCAGCGGGGCATCTGGTTCTGGAGTCCAGCGCCAGTTGCCTGAGATGAGCGATACTGTATGCAGGGGCAGGGGGCAGTTCTGATAGAGGGCTTCTCCGCTCCAGTCAGTCAGCGTGACAGCAATAACCCGTCGTACCTTCCGGAGTGCACCGGATGCACGTAATGCGGCGAGAAGATTGAGGAACGTTTTTCCCGTCGTGGCTTCATCATCCACGAGCACTAATGTTTGAGCCTCCGCTACGGTTTGCCGCATCCCGGCACAAACTGGATAGTAGATCAGGTGGTCTGTGGCATGGCTGTGCTCTTCTTTAAACTCGCACAGCAGTTCAGCATCAACCGGATGCCGTGTTGATGTCAGATAGACACAGTCAGGTTGATGCTTACGCACCTCATCAAAAACTCCCGCCCCTAGGCCGACAGCCGTCTCAGCCATCCCGATAAATACCACCGGCCCATCCAGAGTCCCGGGAAACTTCTCCGCCAGCTGTGTATAAACATTGCGCATGACCTGAGGAGAGACAGGAATATGTCGACCCAGCACTTTACTGACAAACAGAAATGCACGTTTTGGATTACGCCGTTCGGCGATATCAAACAGATCAGTAAGAGGATAATCGGTTACCTCGCTGCTTACCTCAATTCGCCCACAGGATAATGTCTTTTGATAAACGAAATTCCCATCAATTGCTGACATATCTGTCTCCATTAATCGATTCTGTTGGTCAATGATGCCGGATAGGGAATAACATCGGTGACAGAGCGGACGACTGCAGGTGAAAAATCAGTTTTGGCTGACTGCCGGACCTGTTCATCATCCATCAGTCCAAGTGTATGGAAGGCATAGAGACCCGGCAGATTCACGCCACTGTGCCGCGTATAACCGATACCTCCTGAAGGCCGCATGTTAATTTCCAGCAATAGCGGTTTTCCTTCGGCATTATGGCGTGTCTGTACATTGACCATGCCATCTGCGTTCATTAGGCGGGCGCAGTCGATGGCAAGTTCAATCGCTTCCCCTTCATTCTCCAGATACTGAAGCACACCTACCTTACGCCGCCCGATAGCGGCCAGGACCGTCCCTTGACTTACCACCATATCCACGGAGTATTCTGGCCCGGGTAAATAGGGCATCAGTACTTGTGGAGTAAAGCAGTCCATCCGGGCATGCGCAGCCAGATACTGTGATGGGTGGATAACACGGTTATCAGGGTTGTTGAGAAAAGCTACAGGAGAGACATTGTCATCAAAACGCCAGAATCCCATGCCATAAATGCCTGTGACAGGTTTAATACAGAGGCAATCAGAAGGGAAAGGGGGATCACTCAGTAGCGCGCGAAGCTCGTCAACATTTTTTACCCGAACCGACGGGACAACCGGAAGTCCATTTTTTTCCATAAACTCGGAAAAAGTAACTTTTTCGTCGGCTAATTCGAGCCAGTGGGTACCCGTTGACCCAGTAGTCAGGTGGATACCAGAACGTTGAATGTTTTCCCGGTGGCTTTCAAACCATTTACAGTTACGACCGGTATGTATCGCATTAATACCATGAGCACTCGTAATTGAATGGATAAATGAAAGGCGTTCTTCTTCACTTTTTGGTTCGAGCATTGAAAAATCGGAGACTGACAAGATCTCATTTCTATCATTGCGATGAGACGAAAAAACAACAATATTCTGATTTTCCTTTTCCGCAAATGATTTTACCCCAAGAACAATGTCTCGCTGGGAAGATAGTCCTTCCATAAACCAAATTTTCTTAGTCATGTTTTATAATTGTCGCCTGATGAGAGGATGGTCGTTTTATGATACTTGAGTCTAAGAACACCCACGCACCGTGTCAATCATAATATGATAAACACTGTGTGTTTTTGAATTTCTTAAAAATAAAATAATAATGATATATATCAACAACATAAATGAGAATAAAATCAGTAGTGACAATGTAATGAAACGTAAATTATGAAAACCTACCAGTTTTTATCTTGCGAGTGAACTTTGTCATGATATGATTTTGATGTTGCTTCACTGAATATGAATTTTAAAAAACCTCAGTCAATACCTTTAAGGAATGAATATGGTTTCTTTAAGTAAAAACCAGACGGTATCACTCAGCAAACAATCCACCGCTCTCAGCCAGCTTCAGTTCGGATTAGGTTGGGATCCTATAAAGAAAAAGGGATTATTTGGCAGCTTTTTTGGTGGCAATGATTCCATAGATCTGGATGCAGGTTGCGTTCTTCTGGATGTGGCAGGTAATAAAATTGACACCATCTGGTTTCGTAAACTGAAATCCAGCTGTGGTTCTGTCGTCCACTCCGGCGATAACTTGACAGGTGAGGGGGATGGCGATGATGAAATCATTCACGTCAACCTCTTAAAATTGCCGGCAAATGTCGAATACCTCGCTTTTACTGTGAACAGCTTCCGTGGACAGTCCTTCAACGACGTGGACAACGCCTTCTGCCGCGTCGTGGATCAGACCAATAAGGAACTTGCCCGCTATCAGCTGACAGAACAAGGCCCACATACCGGCATCATTATCGCTTCACTGAGGCGCAACAACGGCCACTGGGACTTTACCGCCCACGGTAAAGCAAGCAGTGGCCGCACAATCGACGATATGCAGCGCGATATCATCAGTACGGTGGTAAAAGCATGAATCTGACACCGGGGGGCAATGCCCCCGTAGCTGCTCAGGAACTGCGCGTTAGAGTCATTTCTGGCGGTCCTGTTGATGCCTCGGCATTTCGATTATTCGCTGACGGGAAAGTTCGGGGTGACAGCGATATGGTCTTTTACGGGCAACCCCGTAATGAAGATGGTTCCATTAGCTTCAGTACTGAAGGGACCAATAGCGTTTTCACCGTTGATCTGTCCCGCCTCAAGCCCGACGTGCAGAAAGTCGCGTTCACCGTTACCTGTGACGGCAGTCATACCGTTTCCTCCCTGAATCATCTGTCCATACAAATTGAAAGTGGCAATACCTCGCTGATCAGTGGTCAGGTAGACCTGAGCGGCCGTCAGGAAGCCGCTCTGATCCTCGGTGAAGTCTATCGCAGGAATGGTGACTGGAAATTTCGTTTTATCGCCCAGGGCTTCAATGGCGGCCTGAAACCTCTCGCTGAGTACTATGGCGTCAACGTCGCGGATGAGCCAGTCCCAGTCACTCCGCCACCCGCGCCTCCGGCTCCGCCTAAAGTTAGCCTGAGTAAAGTTTCTCTGACCAAAGAGAAGCCTGCCATCAGCCTTGCCAAAAAAGACAATTTTGGTGAAATCCGCATCAACCTGAACTGGCATCGTGGCTCGGGTTCAGGAGGCTTGCTGGGCGGTATGTTTAGTTCGAACAAAGCGATTGACCTGGATCTTGGCGCATTCGTTGAACTCGCAGATGGCTATAAGTCAGTTATTCAGGCACTCGGTAATGCTTTTGGTAACTATCACTCTGAGCCTTATGTTCAACTTCAGGGTGATGATCGTACCGGCGAGGCTCTGGATGGGGAATGGCTTCACATTAATGGCCGCGAATGGAAAGAAATCCGCCAGGTACTGATTTATGCCTTTATCTATCAGGGCGTGCCCAGCTGGGACAAAACTGATGGCGTGGTGACATTACATGTTCCTGAGCAACCACCGATTGAATCGCGTCTGACTGAAGGTGATAACAAACGCACTCTGTGTGCGATTGCCCGTCTGGTCAACGAGAACGGTTCCATTCGTGTGGAACGTATTAACCAGTACTTCAGAGGCCAGGAGGAAATGGACCGCGCTTTTGGCTGGGGGTTTCGCTGGTCCAGAGGTTCCAAATAAACGCAATGATGAGGGTATAAGAATGAGTTTTTTCGACAAAGTAAAAGGGGCTTTGACCTCGGGTCGTGAGGAATTGACCCGCCAGGTAGGCCGTTACAAAAACAAGAAATTTATGCAGGGTACCGTCGCGGTATGCGCCCGTATCGCTGTTGCCAGTGACGGCGTTAGCTCCGAAGAAAAACAGAAGATGATTGGATTTCTGCGATCCTCAGAAGAACTGAGAGTCTTCGATACAGCTGAAGTTATTGAGTTTTTTAACAAGCTGGTGACCAGTTTCGACTTTGATCTGGAAATCGGAAAAGGCGAAACGATGAAATATATCCTCGCCCTGAAAGACCAGCCAGAGGCAGCTCAACTGGCTCTTCGTGTCGGTATTGCTGTTGCTAAAAGTGATGGCAACTTCGATGATGATGAGAAGAGTGCTGTCCGTGAAATTGCCCGTTCGCTGGGTTTCGACCCGGCTGAATTTGGCCTCTGATAAATAACGGATAAAGGTACGATATGGTTTCCACTCACATCGGTTTTCCGGCTGAAACAGTGACAGTCTTTGTTGCTCTGTCGGTCGGTGCCATCTTTATTGACCTGTTCATGCACCGACATGACAAGCCAATTTCCCTCAAAAGCGCAGCCTTATGGTCCGTTTTCTGGGTTGTTGTCGCGATGGCATTTGCCGGTTTCCTGTATGTGCATCACGGTGCCGAGGTTGCCAGCCTGTTTGTCACGGGTTATGCCCTTGAGAAGGTGCTGTCAGTTGATAACCTGTTTGTCATGATGGCGATTTTCTCATGGTTCTCAGTTCCGGACCGTTACCGTCACCGGGTTCTGTACTGGGGGATCATTGGCGCTATCGTATTCCGGGGGATTTTCGTTGCGATCGGTACCGGTCTGCTTAGCCTTGGCCCTTATGTCGAGCTGATCTTTGCCGTTGTTGTTGCCTGGACTGCGGTCATGATGCTCAAAGGCGGTGGGGATGATGACGAAATTGAGGATTATTCTCAGCACCTTGCTTATCGTCTGGTTAAACGTTTCTTCCCGATTTGGCCGAAACTGTCCGGACATGCATTCCTGCTGACCCAAAAAGAAGTGGATGCCGAACTGGCTAAACCAGAAAACAAAGACGTATCTGTAGGGCGACTGAAAAAGGCAGCGCTATACGCCACCCCATTGATGTTATGTGTGGCTGTAGTGGAACTCTCTGACGTGATGTTTGCCTTCGACTCTGTCCCGGCAATTATTGCAGTCAGTCGTGAGCCACTGATTGTGTATAGCGCCATGATGTTCGCAATACTGGGCCTGCGTACTCTGTATTTCGTACTGGAAGCCCTGAAACAGTATCTGTCCCAGCTGGAGAAAGCTGTTATCGTCCTGCTGTTCTTCATTGCGTTTAAGCTGGGTCTGAACGCTACCGATCACATCTGGCACCATGGTTACAGCCTGTCTGCGACCACCAGCCTGTATGTCGTACTGGGTGTACTGGCTCTTGGTATTCTGGCCAGTGTCATCTTTCCGGAAAAGCCGGAAGCTGAAAATAAAGAAAGCTGATCTCAGCTGATTAATGATTAACGAAAGAGGATAAATAGATGAGCGTTTCACTATCTAAAGGCGGCAACGTTTCCCTGAGCAAAACCGCGCCAAGCATGAAAAACGTCCTGGTTGGCCTTGGCTGGGATGCACGTTCTACGGACGGTCAGGACTTTGACCTCGATGCTTCCGCATTTCTGCTGGCAGCCAATGGCAAGGTTCGTGGCGATGCAGATTTCATTTTCTATAACAACCTGAAATCTGCTGATGGTTCCGTTACTCATACCGGTGATAACCGTACCGGTGAAGGTGATGGCGACGATGAATCCCTCAAAATCAAACTGGACGCGGTACCTGGGGATGTCGACAAAATTATTTTCGTTGTCACTATCCATGATGCTCAGGCTCGTCGCCAGAGCTTCGGTCAGGTTTCCGGCGCATTTATCCGTCTGGTGAATGATGACAATCAGACTGAAGTTGCTCGCTACGATCTGACAGAAGACGCTTCTACTGAAACTGCCATGCTGTTTGGGGAGCTGTATCGTCACAACGGAGAATGGAAATTCCGTGCGGTTGGCCAGGGTTATGCTGGTGGACTGGCTTCCGTGTGCGCTCAGTACGGCATCAACGCGTCCTGATAAAAAGTAACTTTCTTACCCAAATCATTCGGGGGTGATGCCCCCGATATCCACGACCCGATATCTACGATTAGCAGGAGCAAAAAATGGCTGTTTCTCTCGTTAAAGGCGGTAATGTTTCTCTGACTAAAGAAGCCCCGAGCATGAATGTTGCTCTGGTTGGCCTGGGCTGGGATGCACGCGTTACTGATGGTCAGGCATTTGATCTGGATGCATCAGTATTCCTTGTTGGCGAAAACGGTAAAGTGCTGTCCGATTCGCATTTCGTATTTTATAACAACACCACCAGCCCGGATGGCGCAGTACAGCATCAGGGTGACAACCGTACCGGTGAAGGCGACGGTGACGATGAGCAGGTCAAAATTGATCTGACAAAAGTGGCCGCAGACGTTAAGAAACTCGTATTCGCAGTCACCATTCATGAAGCAGACAGCCGTAAGCAAAATTTCGGCATGGTCAGTAACAGCTTTATGCGTGTGGTGAACAACGATAATGGCGCCGAGATTGCACGCTTTGACCTGTCAGAAGATGCCTCTACTGAAACCGCAATGATTTTCGGTGAACTGTATCGCCATGGCGCGGAATGGAAGTTTAAGGCTGTAGGACAGGGCTTTGCTGGTGGCCTGGCTGCGCTGGCAACCCAGCACGGCATCAACATCTGATAAACCAGTAAAACCAAACCCCGGCCTGTCCGGGGTTTTTTCTACCCGCTGAGAGATCCCTTTACCCGGCAACAAGGAGCCTAAATGCAATTACAATCAGGGCAGAACATTCCGCTTCACACAGCTACACTGACTCTCCGGCTTGATTATCCCCCCAGCCCAGGATTCCACAGTACCCCTGAGACTTGCCTGTTTATGCTGAATGCTGAGGGAAAAGTGACAGGCGATGCCGATTTTATCTTTTACAACAATCTCAGTGCTGCCGGTGGCAGTGTGAAACTTAACCCCGGTCACCAGCACGCAGTCGTTCATTTTGCGCTTGACCAGATCCCGGATACGATTCAGAAGATTGCAATCTCTATGGTGATAGATGGCAGTGATACGATAAGCGGCCTCGCGCAACTGAAACTTTCTGCTGAAAGTCAGGCCACCTTTTTTGTCGATCTCAATGGCCGCACAGAAAAGGCTGTAATTATGGGGGAAGTTTACCGACACCAGGGCAACTGGAAGCTCAGGGCGCTTGGGCAGGGATTTAATGGCGGGCTTGAGCCACTGGCAGTCAGCTATGGTGTGGACGTGGAACCTGCAGCAGAAGTTGTACCGCAACCAGCCCGGATCAGCCTTGAAAAGAAACTCGAAGGCAAAGCGCCTGCGCTTATCAGCCTGGCTAAGAAAGCCAGTATTTCGCTGGCAAAACACAAACTGGATACCGTTGAAGCACGAGTCGCTTTTGTTCTCGATGCCTCAGGCTCTATGACCGGCCAGTTTAAAAAAGGGCATGTACAGGCCGTTCTTGACCGTATAGCTGTCCTGTCTGTCCAGTTCGACGATGACGGCACGATGGATGTATGGGGCTTTGCTGAGCGTCACAAGAAATATCCTGACGTCACACTGGACAATCTTGACGGATACATTGCTGCCATTCAGAACACAGGTAAACGATCTGCCTGGGAAATCCTTCCCGGCCTTGGCGGGACGAACAATGAGCCGCCAGTCATGAATGAGGTTATCGATTATTTCAAGGACAGCACCTTACCTGTTTTTGTTGTGTGCATTACAGATGGCGGGATCAGCAAAACACGAGAAATTAAAGAGGCCATCCGCCGCTCAGCCAACTATCCTGTCTTCTGGAAGTTCGTGGGACTGGGCGGATCAAATTATGGGATTCTGGAGAGGCTGGACACCTTTAGCGACCGTCGGGTAGACAACAGCAACTTTTTTGCGATCGATAATTTTGCCCACATAAAGGACGAAGAGTTGTATGAAAAACTTCTCGAAGAGTTCAAAGACTGGCTTGGACTGGCAAAAAAGGAAGGCATTATCTGAATCATCGCCCCGGTAAGGGGCGATAGGCCTGCTGCCATGACGATACCCTTTTATAATACGCAGAGCTAAACAGGGCTATACGCAGATGTGATCGCTGAAACCCAACTTCACCCAGTAATTTAGACCCAGGAACACATCGGCAGGGATGAAAAAAACCCGCTCGGAAAAGCGGGCTGAAAGTAGGTATTCCAATGGTAACAGGTTGAAGCATACCTAATAGTCCGAGCTACCGATTTACCAGGATGCACTCTTTTTTTGACCAGTTACATTTGTTAAATGTAGAATATATGTTGCCTTTATGTAAAGAAGAAATTGCAGAACGATAAAGGGCAATTTTTATCTGATGATTAGCTTCGACGGAAGTTTACGACGGAAACCTTGATGGAAGTGACGCCAGTGAGGCTCAGTCGCTGCGGAAAGGAGTTCATAATCACCCCGCGTATCACCCCATGCCCGAAGATGATAGTCAGTCAGAGGTCCATATTCTTTTTCAAGCCGGATAATTTTCTGTGAGCACCTGCAATTATGACCACTGATTCTGCCGGTCAGAATGCCGTCTTTTGTCTCTAATTGTGTACCAATCAGTTTGATCCTAAGTTTTTCGGCAAAGGGTCTGAGTACAATTTCCGGCGACGCAGAACATAAGGTGACGATCGCGCCGGAAGTGACTTCATTCGCCACAGCAATCAAACCTGCCGGGCGCATGAGGCGATGCCAGTAGAGCTGACAGAATTCCTCTGCTTTAGAAGACACCCACTTTTCCTCAACACCAGTAAGAAAAGTTGTAATGAGCGTTTCTTTTAGCTCATCACGCGTCATCTGCTTACCCATACAGCGTAACGTGGGTAGAGCCATGCTGACGATACGTCGCGAAAACGCCCGATTGCCAAAGGCAAACCGCAGAAAAGGGATAAAGCTATCATGCCGCGTTAACGTACCGTCAAAGTCAAATACAGAGAGCATGCGGGGCTGAATGACGTTCATCGTGATCTTATTCCGTTGGATAGTAGGTTACTTCTGCCAGCCGCTGCACTATACCACCAGGACGCGAATAACAGTAACCGCACGTAAGGTGCTGACATCCTGCTCGCGTCAAAATGAAGGGCAAGGGTCCAGGCACCTCCTGAGAAAAAAGTAACTTTTTCGTGATTGTTTGCTCAGTAAAATCTGATGCGGTAACCCCATACTCTGGATCGACGGAGGGCAGTATATTACTGTTCCTTCACAAGTATAGAGTTCAGACCTCTGTAGTCATACCTATACAGATGGTACTTCAAGTTGCTGGAGCCTGTGCCCATGGCGCTGCATGATGGCAGTTGTAGGAGTACTTCTATCATCCGTCATGAAGTTACTTAGGTAAAATATATAAATAAAACAGCCTCATTTTTGCAAACGGGGCTGTTTTAATCTTAAACACATTTATCCCAACATCAGGCCGTCATAAACGCATCCAGATCATCCGCATTTTTAATGATTTTGTCTTTTTCAACGCCATGCACTTGTGCAAGTGTGATACTTGCTTCCAGCAACTGAAGGTTATTTTCGACATTAAAGGCAGCAGCCGTCAGTTCGCCGAGGGCGGCAAATTCGGATATGATACGATTAAGCACCTCTTGCTCGAGAGTATTTAACCGGCGGGAAAACTCATCCATGCGTGCCTGTAATGCATGACGTGCTTTACCGTCTAGGCTTTTAGCCACGGTGACCATAAACTTCCCGGAAATCGAGCCCATGAGCGCCCCCAGTACCGGCACAGGGAGCAAGGCCTGTCCTGCCACGGTCATGGCACCAACAATGGCCGACTCTGCGCAGACAATAAGCCCTAGATCGGTGAACTCATCCAGGTCAATCTCCCCGCGCTGATAAGAGAGGGCAAGGCTCGCCACACCTTTGGTCGCAGTGACCAGTGCGCTGGCAAAGGGAGCGCCCATCGACGCGCAGTTGGTCAGGGTGTAAATCGCCCCGGCGGATACGCCACCGACAGCTACACCTTTCAGCGTATCCAGCCCAACGTCCTGCCAGTCCTGGGCATCAAAGTCGCCGAGGAAGATATTTTTACCGTCGCGGTATTTGCGATATATCCCGGTTCCGAGCGCAAAGGCCCCACCCACAGCGGCCCCCATCGCCGTTGCGCGCATCCCTTCAGCCAGTGAATGCTGATGGTCATCGATGATTTCAGTGCGCTTCGCGTCGTTTTGACTGGCGAGCTCCTGATCGTGCTTATCGAGCGTCTCATTGATTTTCCCTAGTTGCACATCTTTATAATCAGAGATGCCCGGACGCACCACTTCAGCAAAAGGCCGCTGTGTTTCACTCTCAATTTCAGCGACTTTTGCTTTAATCGCCTCAATCGTGGTCGATTTGAGTCCTTCAACGGGTTTGCCGTCAAGAACGTCCTGTATCTCCTGCCAGGTATCTTTCGGAATATGGTAGAACGACCCATCCTTGCCGAAATTGGAGTACTCATCCATGTGCTTCAGGATATGCATCAGATTTTTGTTAGTGCCGTTAATGAATTTCGACTGAACCTCTATGCCATCAATCAGATAATCCATCCGTGCGTTGCGGCCCACTCCCTCAAACGTAGCTCGAAAGGTGGTGGCATCTTGTAGCCCCTCTTTAATGGCCTGCTCAGAGTTCCGTAAGCCCACCTCAACCTGCTCGGCTATTTCGCCATGTTTGGTGTTCATGCTGCCAAGAATATTGCCCGGCGAAGCGATAAAATCACGTACCTTCTGCATCTGTTCACGAGCCAGAACAAACGCAATATCCTGATGAGAGAGTTTTACAACCATATCGTCAATACGTGCCTGATTAAGGGCATTTACCGCACTACCTATGAGCTGATCGCACAACGGAGTATGACTTTTCATTACGTCGATCACTGGATTTTCTTGTTGATCAGTTTTGACAAGGCATTGATATGGTTAACCAATGCACCCAGCTGCGCTTTCTGATGCGCATTGAACTGGCTGTAATCGCGCGGCGCGGTTTTTTCCAGTACATCCACAATACCCTCTGTACCCTGATAATGCTCAGAGGTCAGCACCTTCAGCTCCTCCGCGCTACGTCCCACTATGCGCAGTTTTGAGGTTTCCAAAAGTACTTCACGCTCTTCAGTCTGAGCCTGATCGATGATTTTGCCGTTTTTACGACGTGCCAGTAAGGTTCCGCCTGCTATACCCATCGCGCCGATCCCCCATCCGACCGGGCCTGCAAGCGCCAGTAGTGCACTTCCCGCAGACATCCCGCCACCGCCTGCCGCGAGCGCACCGCCACCCAGCCAAGCCAGGGCGGCATTGGTTGCCGCAGCACCGCTCAGTGTGGCGATTGCTGTTCCGGTAGAGGCCGTGCCGAAGGTAGTTGCAATCGCCAGTGCGGCAGTCGGGGCAAACGCCGCCACACCTGCACCAACGGCAACACCCGCAGCGGCGGTGCCTTTACCCACGTGAGAGGCGCGATACTCCTCTTCCAGCTTTTCGACCACATCGTCGAATTCTTCAATTTCCGCTTTTAGCTCGCTCCAGGATTTATCGAACTCTTTTGGCGTGTTCGCCAGACGGTTGACGAAGTGCTCGCAACGGGCAATCAGGTCTTTGCTGCATTTCTGACGCAGTAAAAAAAGATCAGTGATTGCAGTCTGGGTATCCGTTGCCTGCGATTCATAACGCGTTCTGGCTCGGGAAAGGCTTTCTAATGCTGCTTTTCTTTCTGTTCCTCGTAACATCATTTATTCCTGCTCTGTGTGGTCAAAGTGTGTCCCGTTGCACTGCGATCCCATTTCCGCCATTTAATACCCGCAGCGAGATGGAGATTCTTATATTCAGCCATAAACTGCTGCTGTTTTATTTCGCTTAACTTATGTGAGACTGCGGTTGGCTAATCCCATACCCATTGCGGTGAAACCATATATTCATGCCCGGAATGTTGTAAGACACACTGAAACGCTGCATGATAAGGGCAATAATTCTGAATATGTTAAAGTGGACTTCATCGGTCAGCAAACAAATCAGTTATGCTGAGTTTTCAAAACAGAGGTGCTCCTGTGAGTCGCCGTTGCAGAGATCAGCTCGCCGTAATCAATATGACCCTCGATATGGCACATTTCGGTAGTCTCGTGGATAAGCAGGGGCCGGGCAATCAATTCGGTTGACCAGCCTTGAGCAGAAATGAGCACACAACGAGTTCTGTCGCAGACGCGGCGGACACGACTGTGTCAATTCTGAGCCTCGAGGACAGCAATCTGTTCCGGTGAGTGTCTGATGTGCATGGTCTGAGCATGATACCCTGACGGCATGAAATCAAGCAGTTTCAATGATTAGTGATACATAACATTCAGCACGCTGAAACAGTATCCCAACAGTGGGTGGTGCCGGACAAGTCCACCATGTGCAGGATGTACGTGGAAAAGCGTATCACCACCGACACTTTCAGATGTAGCGCTGGCATGCACTGATTGTTTCAAGTAACACACCCGAGCAAAGCTGGCCCGTATCTTCCGCGCCCTCGATTGAAGTCTGGTTATCCAGATGGTAGGTGCCGTATAGATTCCACTATCCGCTTCAAGACAAACCGATTCACCTTCAGGGATATGTCAGTCCGTCATTCGTTTAATAACAGGAGCACCGGCTCATCCTTTTTGCGCAGCTACAATAAGGAGAGTTTGCAGGGCAGCTCTGTCAGACTCTCGGATCGCCGTGTCGAGGATAGTTTCGTGTCCCTCGTCTGCCCACGCTTCAACATGATAATTTGACCATACGTTACGTTCAGTCGAAGGCAGGCGGTCATCAGGTTCGATGTGGAGAATGGGGGTACACTCAATGTCTGAAAGATAGGGTTTTGCTACGTCACCATCCGTAATACCGTTGACCAGTCCACCGCAGTGATCAGCAATAACCCGTCCAATATCCAGCATGAAGGCCTGGTGCGCCTCACGGGAGTCAAGCTCACCTAGCAGTTCAGGTTTAATAAGAAGACCGGTGACGATTTCAGCCAGTTCATTGGGTAATATTTGCTTTGTCATAATGCCTCACAAAATAGACTTATCAGGGCAAGAGTTGCGGGATCATGCCCAGGCCAAAGGAACTTCACATGACGTTCAGATACGATTTCATCACCCGGAACTCATCCGGAGTGATCGGTTTCATACTGGCTTTTTTTATGGCCGATCCAGAGTTAAATTGTATCCCTCCTTCGCTATTTCTTTCCCCCCCTTCGCGATAGTTAAGCTGAATCTCATCATATCTATGCGCTGCATTAACGCTGTCCAGGCAACGCAATATAAACGATACTGGATATTCAAGCTCACCGACGACCTCTGTAAATTCACAAAAGAAGTAATTCATCTTCTCGGCGAAAGCGGTTCGTTCAGCCTCCAGAAAATTGTGTAGACCTGTCCATCGGACAAAATCCTTGCTCACGACACAGGCAGCGCCTCCAAACCCGTCAGGCCTTTTTGAGTTACTGCATGTAAAAGCGATTTTGAACTCTATCAATTCGTTTCTGTCAAATGCAATAAGTGCCGCCTGAGCAAACAGCGCAGCATGTTCAGAATTGAAATCTCCGAGATCACTGTTAATAAGAAAACCTTCAGGGCATTTATCCCCGTCAAAATGCCAGTCCAGGTCTTCAGGAATATTAGCAACAGTTCTGCCTGGGTGGTTTAGCACACAGTGACGTACAATAATCTCCATTTCTGAAAGGTCGTTTGTGTTATCACATGAAATGAGTTTTTGAATAAAATTATCGTCAGGTTCAAACAATTCATTCATTGCTTCAAGTAATATAGCAGTTTGAGTAGGATTTGCTTCAATAAGACAAGCGCATTCTGAATAATAGTCAGCCATGATAAACCTCATATCTGTTATTGATGAGTACGGTCGATTGGGAGTAAGACCATCATACTAAACAAAGTCAGCCCATCAAGGGGGTATTTTCACCGGAAGCAATAATAATCAAAGTCAGGCTCATAAATTCTGGATGATAATATTCACACCCATTGTGGCACAAAAAAGGCTATGAAAAGAAGCAAGAAATAATGGGCTTACAAAATTAAACCTTTTCTGATTGAAGCTTTGTATTCTATCCAGCTTTATATATAAGGGATAATGGTAGTGCCGAAAAACAGACGTTAAACTCCATAATTGTAATAGTGCTAAGAACATAATCAATCTCGTCCAGCAAATCAGCCAGTGTGTAACACCAGATATAGTCCTTTCTGTATGAAGTGATCCAGAATGATGACCACCAGTCGTTAATCAGCAGGTAAATATTAGTCGTTGTAAGTCCTTGTCCATGGATATCGTTTCGCCACTCCTCTAACCAGAGTTTATGTTGACCAGGAAGACAGAAAGACAGGTAAAGTCTGGATTTTGAGACGTTAAGTTCCAGTTTATAATTCAACAAGTTAGACTCTTTGATTGTCAGGCGCTCCACCCTTTGATCATGAATCCGGTCACGGTGTTCGCGTCGCTGTAAATCCCGGTTCTGTAACCCTGGAAACATGGAGACTGCCAGAGACCTTGAAAGGGGTAGAATAAAGCGCGCTCCACGAGATTCAATCAGAATATCGATAGCACGAAGGTACTCAAATTTTGTTGCTTCTCCACGAACAAATGGATCGTAACTCGCATCGACTTTTCTCAAGTCATTCGAGGTAATTTGAGATTTACCTGTAAGCTCTTTAAAAAAGGCTTTGACGTAGGCCAGCTCTCCTGTTTTCCGTCCCAAAGATCTACGATTCTCTACAGAAGCAATAGAAGCCATTGCACATCGCTGGAAAGGGTTAATCGGGACAAGCGAGGATAATGTCATAAATTACCATCCTTAGAGAATAGGCAGCACATAAAGACATATTATCAGTAATTATTTTTCTCGCCAGTCACAATTGTGTTAATCGTCATATTTAATAATTGTCAAAAACAGTTAATATTTTTGGATTCGACTTCAAGCATGAGAAAGTAACTTTCCAGTACTTTCAAAATCCGTAAACATATAGAAACGGTGAGCGAAGGGAGGATTAAAAGTTACTAAGCCTTTCATGAAAGGCTTAGTGAAAGGAAACAAGGTTATTTCTTAGAGATACAGCTTTCAACAAGTATAGTAATGAACTTTCTCTCTGCGTAACATCCGTTCATCGATTTAGGGTCAAAAACAACATTATCAGCTTCAACATACCGTAGTCTGTGGTATACAGACAAACGCTCTTCATTTCGTTTGTGCTCTTCTAATACAGGAGTGTAATCATGTTCTGTCAATCCTATTACAAATAAAGAACAAAATACAGATAGTGCGATAATAAAGAAGGGGGCATTTTCCAGTAACGAGGCGGTAGTTTGAGATAAATTTACGGCAAAGCTATCAACAATGCCATTTGTTATTAAAGTAATAAATACAAGTACAATCATCCCACCAATTACGAACGAGATCCGGGTTAACATTTTTGAGTTGTCAGGCTCAGCAGTAACTTCATCAGGTGGTGCAAAGACAGTAGAGCGAGTCGTTTTCTGAATTTCTGAACCGGCATAACCTCCGCCTCCCAGAATAACAGAGTCTCCCGATATGCCGCCACCCAGCATTGAACCTGAACGCTCAGTGGTTGAAGTTTCCTTCAAATAAAGGGTGTTCAAAGGGATTCCGTCAGTTGGTGAATAATGTACTTTTAGGATAGTCATAGTATGGCTCCTGATTATTGATACTTTTATAGTACTGTGAGCCTGAGGATGATTTTCCCTTTAAAAGCGCAAAATCGCTATTTAGCTATTTTTTTTAAACTGAAGCACGAAATGCTTGAAAACCGTAGTAGCCTTGCGAGGGCATCCAATTATGGAAAAACTATGAATGCAACATGTTGACGAGAAAATCTGATGGAAAAAGTTTACCTGTCTGGTATTGTCAGGAAAACCGGCAAAGGATTCAACTAACCAGGGGTGGTTTGTTGAATATGGAGCAGTAGCAGCCCCTTTGCCGGTTTGTCATCCTTTCATGCCTGCATCAATTTCCTTCCTGCTACCTGAAGACATCCACATACGATCTGCAAAAAAGAAGCCCACGTATCGTTATGGGAGTGAACTACTTTTTTCATGAAAAGGGTCTCTCTGGGCTCACAATACGTGACACTGTCACTTTTAGATGTAAGTGATTTAATATCATTGGATATAGTCACAATGGTAAATGTCAATAGCGATAAAATAACAGCAATTGATTATAAAATTGATACTTATTAGGTAAAACAAGGTTTCAATATGTCGATATAAAAACAATCAAAAAGCATGAATTCAGGAATAACATGAAGTGTGCTCATTTTTCGACCGCCCGAAGAAGCGTGTAACACCCTATTAACAGTTAGAATAATAACGATTATTCCATGTGTTAATGTAATGTTAATCTCCAAAATGGAAGTAACCGGCTTATAAATCAGTCCAAAAGTTACTTTTCGAGTGGTTTTCGCTCAGGTTGCGCTACGCGAAATCTGAAGAAAATCGGAGGGGTGAGTACCTCAGATTTCACGTAGCGTGCGGCGAAGTTAAATAAAATATTCGGATGATTTCTGTCCGGTTAATGGGTCAATATTAAAATCCCAGGATGAAGAACATCAGGGCAGAAGCCCTTTACGCCGCAAAAGCTACTTTTATCTTTTGGTTGGGGTGACCCTGGCCCAAATTCAGTACAGTGCTAAATCAGAGATCTTCGTCTTTCTGACCTTGGCCCAAAATCAGTGCAGTGCTAAATCAGAGATCTTCGTCTTTCCGGAGACTTCGGATGAATTCAGCCGGAGTCATGTCATTTAATGATGAATGCGTTCTCTCATGATTATATTCCCTGCGCCAGTTG
>OIET01000210.1_pt1 | contig 70992 bp, 59 predicted proteins | sample 1581871 | NCBI WGS metagenome assembly OIET01 (sample SAMN03279760, study PRJEB24777) | human gut metagenome | isolation source: fecal sample PR121 from 1 month old male Malay infant, vaginally delivered... | place: Singapore | collected 2005-09-16
TTTTTTTTTCAAGCAGAAGACGGCATACGAGATTGCCTCTTGTCTCGTGGGCTCGGAGATGTGTATAAGAGACAGGAGCCAAACTGCTGCGGATCAACAACTGTACGTTCAGCAACAACAAGGCGTCGGGCGTAGCTCCCTGTATCTACGTCTTCGGCGACACGGGCGGCAAGACCAATGTGCTGATCAGCAACACCACGATTTCGGGCAACAGCGTCAATCCCGAGCATGCGACCCTAAACGGCGGCGGTATCTACGTCCGCGAAAACGGCAACCTGGTGATCGTCAATTCGACGGTCTGCGGCAACCATTCCGGAAAGGGCGGCGGTATCGCGGTCTACGGCAAGGCGGCCAAGCCGAGCAAGGCGGTGATCGTCAGCTGTACGATTGCCGGCAACACGACGGTGACGGCCGGAAACGGTGCGGGATTGCAGCAGGCTGCCGTCGGAGGGGCCATCGAGGTCTACAATACGCTGATCTCGGGCAATACGACGGACGGCGCGGCCGACGATGTCGCCTGGTTCAAGGACGCCAGCTACAAGGTCGCCAACTCCATTATCGGAGGCACGGTCTACAATGCCGACGGTATGGCTGTCGCAGGCGCGGCGTTCGATCCTGCCTCGATGCTCAGCCCGCTGGGCGACAACGGCGGTGCGACGAAGACCTGCGTGCTGCTCGGCGACGCGAATCCGGCGCGCCAGTACGGCGTGTCCGCTTCGGAGCTGAAGATCCTGGGCGAGACGCTCGATCCGGCCTTCGGCGAGGCGGTCAGCGCCATCGACCAGACCGGCGCTTCGCGCACGGGCAAGACGGTGATCGGAGCCGTCGTGAAATAAATCTGTTCACAGGGGGCGTGCTTTCATCGGTGCGCCCCTTTTTTTGTATCTTTGGGGTCGTAACGCCCCTTTTATCTGTCGCGGCGTCCGGCCGCCCCCCCCGCAAGGAGGTGCGGTTTTGCATCGGCCCGACTTTTTTATGATCTTTACAGTTATGAAACTTTACAGAACCGGACTGCTGCTGCTTGCAGTCCTATGCACAATCCCGGTGTTTGCCGGGCAGCCGCCGCGGCTGAAGGTGGGTTCCTCGTCCGGGATTTTCGGCCCGGTGACGAACTGGACCTACGAAACCTTCGCCGAGGCGAAGAGGGCTGGCATCGACGCCATCGAGATCAGCGCGTCGACGCTGTTCCTGAACAAGGAGATGACCGACGATCGGCAGATCGAGGCGCGCTGCCGTCAGCTGAAGCGCGACCTCAAGCGCGCCGGAATCGAAATCTGGTCGGTGCACATGCCTTTCGGCCGCGAGATCGACCTCTCGCAGACGGACGAGGCCGTGCGGCAGCGGAGTGTCGAACTGCACCGCCGCGTGCTGCGCTTCTGCAAGATCCTGTCGCCGCGGATCGTGCTGTTCCACCCGAGCTGGTATCTCGGGCACGGGGAGCGCGACGCGCGGATCGCGCAGCTGGTGCGCTCGGTCGGGGAGCTGCTTCCCGATGCGAAGAAGATCGGCGCCCGGGTGGTGATCGAGAACATGCTGGGCTACGAACTGGTCAAGGACGGGAACTACGAACGCCCGCTGGGCCGTACGGTCGAAGAGGTGCTGCACATCATGTCGCTCGTGCCCCGGGAGGTGGACGCCGCGGTCGACACCAACCACATCGACAATCCCGAACTGCTGATCAGTGCGCTCGGACGCCGGGTGAGGACGATTCACGTCAGCGACGGCGACGGCCGCAGCGAGTGTCACGAACTGCCGGGCCAGGGCCGGGGCGACAACGACTGGACGGCGATCCTGAAGGCCCTGTACGAGGATGCGCACTACCGGGGCGTCTTCATGTACGAGGTGAAGAAGGCGGAGTTCCCGCAGTTGAAGGCTTGTTACGACCGGTTGTACGAACAGTACGTGCAGTCGAAGCAATAAGGACGGTCGGGTTAAATGAGAACGCGGTTTGATGCAATTTCATCAAACCGCGTTCTTTGATTCCGGGCCGCTGGCCGGTCACCTGCGGACCACGATGCAGTTGGGGACCCCGCGCTCGCCCTCGTGGTCGAAGCGGCGGTTGTCGTAGGGATGGTTGAGGACGCCTTCCTGCGCCGTCCAGAGCGTCGAGGAGCCGCCGCCGTCGAGATTGATCGCTTCGACACATCCCAGCGAGATCATTTTGTCGGCCAGTTCGGGCAGTGTCATACCGGCGCTGCCCCGCTTGTTGCGTCCGTCGCAGACCACGATGACCAGTTTCCCGTCCTCCGTGGCGCCGATGGCCGTCCGGGGATGCCGCGCAAGCCCCTGCAGACCTCCGCAGTCGAAAATCTCTTTCCAGTAGTTCTCCTCGGCCACGTTCCGGCCCCCGTGGACCAGCATCGGGCCGCCGCCGATGGCGTTGTAGGGCTGCCAGCGGCGTCCGCCCGCCGTGTGCGAGGTCGGTGGCGCCGGCATGAACGTCATGGTCTTCTCGTTGTTGCCGAGCGCGGACGGGAAAGCATAGGGACAGTTGTCGTCGTCGGCCACGCAATAGACCCAGGCCGCCTCGAAACTTCCGTCGCGCAGCTGCCCCAAAGCGGCCCGCACGGGGAAGAAATGCGTGTAAGGATTTGTGGACCATATCCAATCCTCCTGCACGGCGAGCGATCGGACCACACCCCGGTCGATGAGCAGGCTAACCGAAGTCGTACCGCCGAAGAAACCCCCGTTGACGGCCAAATACGGCGTACCGTCTCCCGATTCGGCGAATGCCGAGAAATAGGCCGTCGGCTTCTTCGCTGCGGAGAACTGCGGACGGAACCGCAGGTTCGGATTCGCCTTGAAATCGACGATGGCGTAGAAGCCCAGGCACTTCGAGCCGTTCGCAAGTTCCTGCGTAAACTCATCGACCGTAAGACCCTTCGGATAACCGGGCAGACCTTCCGGATTTTCTTCGCCGCCGTCGCCGCCCGGATCGTCCCCTTCAGAGAGAGCCGGAGGAGTCTGGTGCTCCTTCTCGCTGCATTGTACGCAGGTGCAGCACAACAGAAGGGCTACCAACAGCATATAACCGAGATTTTTCATGTGCATCATACAAATGTTTATTCATTTCATGGAAGCAAAGATAATTAATTTACGGTAACATAAAACTCTTCAGCGTAAATATTTTTACTTTGTATGATGTTTTGAATAATTTTATTAATTTTGCCATCAAAGCAATCGATCGCTCACCCAAACCCTGCCCGATATGAAAATACCGAGATTTATTGCCTGCCTTACGGCGCTGCTCTGCATGGCCGCTGGCTGCCGCTCTGAGGACGATGCCGCCGTCCGCGCACTGGCCCGGCGGATCATTCCCGAGCACGAAAAACAGTTCCGCTTCGAGCGTCTTACCGATACGACCGAGTGTTTCGAACTGGAATCCCGCGGCTCAAAGATCGTCGTGCGCGGCAACAGCTCCGCCTCGATTGCCGTGGGACTGAACCATTACCTGAAGAATTACTGCCTGACGACCGTCTCGTGGCATGCCTGCAATCCCGTGGAGATGCCTGCCGTGCTACCGCGGATCGACGAAAAAGTCCGCGTCGAATCCCGCGCACGGGAGCGTTTCTTCCTCAATTACTGCACGTTCGGGTACACCATGCCGTGGTGGGGATGGACCGAATGGGAACGCTTCATCGACTGGATGGCGCTTCAGGGCGTAACCATGCCGCTGGCCATCACGGGGCAGGAAGCCGTCTGGCAGCGGGTATGGACCCGGCTCGGACTTTCGGACGAAGAGGTCCGCGCCTACTTCACCGGTCCGGCCCACCTGCCCTGGCACCGCATGTCGAACATCGACCGCTGGCAGGGTCCGCTGCCCAAGGAGTGGATCGACGGCCAGCTGGCGTTGCAGCAGCGTATTCTGGCGCGCGAACGCGAACTGGGGATGAAACCCGTGCTGCCGGCCTTCGCGGGACACGTTCCGCAGGAGCTCAAAAGACTCCATCCCGATGCCCGGATCACACGCGTGAGCTACTGGGGCGGCTTCGACGATCGATACCGGTGCAGTTTCCTCGACCCGATGGACCCGCTTTTCGCGGTCATCCAGCGGGAGTTCCTCACCGAACAGACCCGTCTGTTCGGCACGGGCCATATCTACGGCGCCGATCCGTTCAACGAGATCGACGCCCCGACGTGGGATCCTGAAACGCTCGCCGGAATGTCGCGCCACATCTACGAGTCGATGGCGGAGGTCGATCCCGAGGCGGTGTGGCTCCAGATGGGTTGGCTCTTCTATGCCGATCCGACGCACTGGACCGCGGAGAACATCCGCGCCTTCCTCGGCGCCGTGCCGCAGGACCGGCTGCTGATGCTGGATTACTTCTGCGAATTCACAGAGATCTGGAAGCAGACCGAAAAATTCCACGGCCAGCCTTACTTGTGGTGCTACCTCGGCAATTTCGGGGGCAACACGATGCTATCGGGCAATTTCCATACCGTGAGTGCCCGCATGGAGGACGCTTTCGCCCATGGCGGCGACAACCTGCGCGGCGTGGGCTCGACGCTCGAAGGCTTCGGCGTTAACCAGTTCATGTACGAATTCGTGCTGGACAAAGCGTGGAACACGGGCATTGCGGACGACGAGTGGATCGCACGCCTGGCCGACCGCCGCACGGGATTCCGCGACCCCGCGGCCCGCACCGGCTGGCGGACGCTCTGCGACAGCGTCTACACGCTGCCCGCGCAGACCGGACAGTCTCCGCTGACCAATGCGCATCCCGCGCTGGAGGGTAACTGGCACTGGACCACCAAGCCCACGACGGGCTACCGTTTCCCGACCTTGTGGCGGGTTTGGGAAGAGCTGCTCGCTGTGGACAGCGAACGCGACACCTACCGTTTCGACGTAGTGAACATCGGCCGGCAGGTGCTGGGCGACTACTTCCTGATAGAACGCGACCGTTTCGCCGCGGCCTATGCGCAGCACGATCGGAAGGCGATGGACGCCGCCGCCCGACGCATGACCGGATTGCTTGCGGACATCAACCTGCTCACGGCCTGCCACCCCGAGTTTTCGCTCGAGCGGTGGATCGCCGCGGCGCGCGGCTTCGGCAGCGACAACGCTTCGAAAGATTACTACGAAACCAACGCCCGCATGCTCATCTCGGTTTGGGGCGACAGTTACCACCTTACCGATTACGCCAGCCGCACATGGTCCGGAATGATTTCGACCTACTACGCTCCCCGCTGGCGGCTCTTCATCGAACGCGTGATGGAGGCGGCCCGCACGGGCCGGATGTTCGATCATGAGGCTTTCGACCGCGAAATCCGCGACTTCGAATGCCGATGGGCCGACGCCTCCCACCCGCTTACTTTCCCCGAAGCGGGAGACGCCGTGCGGACGGCGCGCGAACTGGCCTCGAAATACAAACCGCTGTTCGACGCCGAGCGGTAGGGCGTCGTACCTATTTATATAAAACCCCGGACTTTATCGTACAGTCCGGGAGTTTTCCGTTCGCAGAGGGCCGCTTCTCAGAACAGCCCCAGCGACTTGCTGCGCGCCAGTATGCAGGCGCCCATCACTCCAGCGCGTTCGCCCAGGGTCGAGAGGCGTATCTGCGTATCCTTGTTGACCAGCATCAGCGAGTATTTGTTGATGGCGTTGCGCACGGGCAGCATCAGGTACTCCTTGGCCACCGAAAGCGTACCGCCGATAACGATCACCTCCGGATTGAACATGTTGATAAGCCCCGCGATGGCCTTGCCGAGCGTGTGCCCCACCGACTCCAGAATCTCGATGGCCAGCACATCCTCCTTCAGCAGCGCGGCCAGAATATCATTCAGCGTGATCTCCTCGCCTTTTTTGTATTTCTCGGAAAGCATCGACACGCGTCCCTCCTTGAGTTTCTCCAGAAAAATCCGGTGCATGGCCGAACCGGAAGCCCCCGTCTCAAGACAGCCGCGTTTGCCGCAGCGGCAGATGATCTCGTTGTCGAGCAGCGGAAAATGGCCGAATTCGCCCGAAAAGCCCGACTTGCCGTAAAATATCTTGCCGTCGATGATCATCCCCAACCCCAGTCCCCAGCTGGCGTTAATGTAGAGCATCGTCTTCTCGGAGTGGGCGTCGCCGTACATATATTCGCCGTAAGTGGCGGCACGGGTGTCGTTCTCGATGTAGACCGTCGTGCCGAGACGCTCTTCGAGCAGCATCGTCAGCGGCTGTTCCTCGACGAAGAAATAGCTGTAACTGTATCCGGTCTGCGAATTGACGCGGCCCGAAATATTCACCCCGACGGCCAGCACCTTGTCGCGGGCGATCTTGCGCGCACGGATGAAATTCTGAATCACGTCGCAAAGACGGTCCAGCGAACGGGGATCGTTGTCCATCAGAAAATCGACCGTCGTTTCATCGATCAGCTGTCCCTTGAAATTGATGGCGGCCATCATGACCGAATCCTTGCGCAGATCGACGCCGACGAAATACCCGGCATAGGGATTCAGGCCGTAGATATTCGGCCGTCGTCCGCCGGCCGTCCCCTGCTCGCCGAAATTGTGCACGAAGCCCTCGTCGATCAGCTCCCCGATGAGTTTGGTCACGGTCGGCACGCTCAGATTCACGGCCTTGCTCAGATCGGTGATGCTCGAATCGCCGCCGAGAATGTACTGACAGATAATCTGCTGTTTGAGAATAGCGGCCTTGTTGCCTTCCGTGGCCAGTTTGAGGAACGAATTGGTCATTTCGTCGGGGTGTTTGATTTACGTCTTTACGATTGGGTAAAGATAAAAATAAATAGCGAGTCGGGCAAACATTCTGCGGAAAATGCGCCCCGAGCCGCGAATTTATAACGAATGTCGCCATGCGGACCGTTCATTCGCAGAAATTTTACGATCGTACCCCGATCGGCCGCCGCCCTTCCTGCGAACGAGCTCCACCTGCAAAATAAACATATTTGTGACAAAACCGCTGTTGAATAAATTTTATCACCAAAACCGCTTGTGATAATAATTTTTATTATTACATTTGCTCGTGATTTAACGCCACCTTTATTATAACCAAACCGCCATGCAGATCAAAGGAACCTTTCTGGACGAAATCAGCCACGACATTCCCCACCAGAACTGGGGCGAAAAGGAGTGGGACGCCGATTTCGGACACATGCACCGGGCCGGTATCGAGCACGTGATACTCATCCGCTGCGGCTACCGCCGCTGGCAGACCTTCTCCTCGCAGGTGCTCACCTCGGAGGAACGCTGTTACGAACCGCCCGCGGACCTGGTCGGGATGTTCCTGCACCTGAGCGAAAAGTGGGGCATGAAATTCTGGTTCGGGCTCTACGACTCGGGCAAATACTGGGCATCCGGGGATTATCTGCACGAGGTGGAGCTCAACTGCCGCCTGATCGACGAGGTGTGGGCCCGTTACGGGCATCACGCCGCTTTTGGCGGATGGTACATCTCGCAGGAGTGCAGCCGCAACACGGGCAAAATCATCGACCTCTACGCCCGGCTGGGCCGTCACTGCAAAGCCGTCTCGGGCGGACTGCCGACGCTGATTTCCCCCTACATCGACGGCAGCAAGAACATCAGCCAGTACACCGACCGGACCACGCGCACGGGCGGCGTCACGGCCGAGAGCCACGAGGCGGAGTGGGACGCCATTTTCCGGGGGATTCAGGGCGCGGTGGACATCGTGGCCTTTCAGGACGGGCACGTCGAATACGACGAGCTTCCGGAATTCCTCCGCATCAACAAGCGGCTGGCCGACCGCTACGGCCTGGAGTGCTGGACCAACACCGAGACCTTCGACCGCGACATGCCGATCAAGTTCCTGCCGATCAAGTGGGAGAAGCTGCGTCTGAAGTTGCGGATGGCCGAGGAGGCGGGTATCGATCAGGCCATCACCTTCGAATTCTCGCATTTCATGTCCCCGCAGTCGGCCTACCTGCAGGCGGGGCACCTCTACGACCGATACCTCGAATACTTAAATACTTCGAAGAAATGAAAAAAACGCTGTTCCGCGGCCTGCTCGGCGCCGCACTGACGATACTTGTCTGCCTGCCCGCCGCATCGCGCGGCAAAGGTCCGAAGAAGACGCGCGAATTCACGGATGCGGATTTCCGCACCGAAAAGATCCTCGAAGCCCTCCCCATCCGCGCCACGTTCCTCGACGAGGTGAGCTGGGACATTCCCCATCAGAACTGGGGCGTGAAGGAGTGGGACGCCGACTTCAAGGCCATGAAGCAGATGGGAATCAACACCGTCGTGCTGATCCGCGCCGGGCTCGGCAGCTGGATCGCGGCGCCGTTCGATTGCCTGCTCCGGACCGGAAAGGTCAAGTATCCGCCCGTGGATCTGGTGGAGATGTTCCTCGCGCTGTCCGACAAGTACGGAATGGATTTCTGGTTCGGGACCTACGACTCGTGCTACCACTGGCACGTGGGAGAGTATGAGAAGGAGATCGAACTGAACATGCAGCTCATCGACGAGGTGTGGGCCAAATACGGCCACCACAAATCGTTCCGGGGCTGGTACCTCTCGCAGGAGATCAGCCGCCGCACCCGCAACGTATCGAAGATATACGCCGCGATGGGCCGGCACGCCAAGGAGATATCGGGCGGGCTGAAGACGATGATCTCGCCCTACATCCACGGCGTCAAGACCGATCAGGTGATGGCCGGCGACAAGGCGATCACCGTCGAGGAGCACCGCCGCGAGTGGGACGCGATTCTGAGCGACATCGCCGGAGCCGTGGACATCCTCGCTTTCCAGGACGGACAGGTCGATTACGACGAACTCTACGACTACCTGGTGGTCAACCGCGAGCTGGCCGAACGCTACGGCATGGAGTGCTGGACCAACGTCGAATCGTTCGACCGCGACATGCCCATCCGTTTCCTGCCGATCAAATGGGAGAAACTCCTCTTCAAGCTCGACGCCGCACGGCGCGCCGGGATGCAGAATGTCATCACGTTCGAATTCTCGCACTTCATGAGCCCCAATTCGTCCTACACCCAAGCGGGACACCTCTACAACCGCTATATGGAATACATGAACTATCTCCAACACAAAAAATAAAGAACCTCCCATGATCGATTTCAAACAACTGGCGTGTCTGAACCGGGACGAACTGCTCGAAAACGTGGTTCCGTTCTGGCTCACCCACTCGCAGGACGAACGATACGGCGGCTACTTCACCTGCCTCGACCGCGGGGGCGACGTCTACGACACCGACAAATTCGTCTGGCTGCAGGGACGGCAGGTGTGGCTGTTTTCGATGCTCTACAACCAGGTCGAGAAGCGTCCCGAATGGCTCGAATGCGCCGTACAGGGGGCGGAGTTCCTCCGTAAACACGGCCACGACGGCAATTACAACTGGTACTTCTCGCTCACGCGCGAAGGCCGGCCGCTCGTGGCTCCCTACAACATCTTTTCCTACACGTTCGCCACGATGGCCTTCGCGCAGGCGGCTCTCGCCACGGGCAGCGACCAATATGCCGAAATCGCCAAGCGCACCTTCGCGCGGATTCTCGAAAAACGCGACAACCCCAAGGGACCGTGGTGCAAGACCGTCCCGGGCACGCGCGACCTGAAGGATTTCGCCCTGCCGATGATCCTCTGCAACATGGCGCTCGAAGCGGAGCAGATGATCGACCCCGCGCTGCTCGACGCGACGATCCGGGATTGCATCCACCAGGTCATGGAGGTCTTCTACCGCGGGGAGCTGGGGCTGATCGTCGAGAACGTCGCAGCGGACGGCGAGCTCTCCGACTCGTTCGAAGGCCGGCAGATCAATCCCGGCCACACGCTCGAAGCTATGTGGTTCATCATGAACCTCGGCGTGCGGCTCAACGACCGGGCGCTGATCGACAAGGCCGTAAAGATCGCGCTCGACACGGCTGAATATGGCTGGGACAAGGAGTACGGCGGCCTGTTCTATTTCATGGACCGGCTCGGACACCCGCAGCAGCAGCTCGAATGGGACCAGAAACTGTGGTGGGTGCATATCGAAGCGATGATCGCGATGATCAAGGGATACCGCCTCACCGGTTCGCAGGCGTGTCTCGACTGGTTCCTCCGGCTGCACGACTACACCTGGTCGCATTTCAAGGACCCCGAATACCCCGAATGGTTCGGCTATCTGAACCGCCGCGGCGAGGTGCTGCTCCCGCTCAAGGGCGGCAAATGGAAAGGCTGTTTCCATGTACCTCGCGGTCTGTACCAGTGCTGGAAAATACTCGACGAGTGCCAATAACCCAAACATAAAACTATGCGAAAAATGCCTTAATCAACCATTTCGAGCGGAGCACGTCTCCCGTCACAAAAATCTAAACCTATTGCAACCCTAATTTTATGAGAAACGTTTACAAAATGAAACCTTCAGGCATTCGCTGCCTATTGAGCAGCGTATTAGCCGTGGTCTCCATGGCGATCACAGGCACCAATGTGGCTGAGGCGCAAGGACTTTCAGTCTCCGGAAGAGTGACCGACGCAAGGGGGGGGGGAAATTTCGGGTGCTACGGTCATCGTAAAAGGTGACAACACCCGGGGAACTACCACCGATGCACAGGGACAGTATGCTATCGAGGTCTTGTCCTCCGACGATGTGCTGGTCTTCAGTTTCCTCGGTTACAAAACTGCAGAAGTGGCCGTCCGCGGCCGCAAAACCCTGAACGTCCAACTGGAAGAGGACGCCACGCTGGTGGATGAAGTGGTCGTAGTGGGATACGGCACACAGAAACGACAGTTTCTCGTAGGCTCCGTGTCCCAGGTCTCCAGCAAGGAGTTGCTGAAGGCCCCGATGACCAACGTATCGAACATGATGACCGGCAAATTGCCGGGAGTGACGAGTATTCAGCGTTCGGGACAGCCCGGCAGCGACGGCACCACGATCTTCGTCCGTGGAGTCTCCTCGTTCAACAATTCCAGCCCGCTTTGCATCGTCGACGGGGTGGAGCGTATGATTAATACGGTCAACCCCAACGACATCGAATCGATCTCCATCCTCAAGGATGCCGCCACCTCGGCCATCTACGGCGTACGCGGAGCCAACGGCGTTATTCTGATCACCACCAAAACCGGCTCGAAGGGCGCTGCTACCATTTCATACGACGGCTCGGCGACTTTCACCACCAATGTCGCCATGCCCGAGATGCTTAACGCCCAGGACTACATCGGCTGGCACAACAAGGCTCGCGAGATGGACGGATTGAATCCGCTGTGGACGGATGAGGTGATCGCCGGTATGAAGGAAAAAGGGATATACGGTGAAACGGACTGGATGGATCTGCTCTTCAAGAACTACGGTTTCACACACCAGCACAACATCTCCGCTACGGGAGGTACCGACCGCGTAAAATACTATACGAGCATCGGTATGATGAATCAGGACGGTATCCTGCCCAATACCTCTTACCAGCGTTTCAACGTGCGCGCCAACATCGACACGAAGATCGCCAAGAATTTCAATCTGAACGTCAATATCGCCGCATTCCGCGAAGACACCCACGCACCCGGATACTCTCTTGGCACGCAGGGTGAGTTCAACCCCATCTCGCAGGCGCTCTTCTCGTTGCCGATCATCGCTCCGACCTATAATGACCTGCCGCAAGGTTATATGAGCGGCGTATACACGCAGCAGCCCATTGCCGCGGTCAACAAGAGCGGTTTTCAGGATACGAAGCGCTGGCAGTTCGAGGGAAACGCCAAATTGGAATACGATTTCGGCAGCATCAAGGCGCTTGAAGGACTCAAGGCCGCCGTACACGTTGCATACGACTATTCGAATACGGGCAACCGCAATATGCTGCAATCGTACCAGCTGATGTCATTCTCGCCCACGACGATGAATTCCACAGTCGTGAATGCATCGGGAGTCAATGTCAACAGCAGCTTCAACAAATCGTCGTCGTTCGGAGACGGATTCACCGTTCGCCCGACGCTGACCTACAACCGCGAATTCGGGCGTCACAGCGTAGGCGGCCTGTTCTTCTACGAGCAGAAAAAAACCTACTCGGACACAATGACCGGCTATAAGGCGGGGTATTTCGCCCCCTATCCGGTCGATCTTTCGATCGGCACCACGTGGGAAGGCATCACAACCCCCGTAACCGGTTCGTTCAGCGAAACGAGTATCGCCAGCTACGCCGGCCGTTTCAACTACGCATTTGACAAGAAATATCTGGTCGAATTTACATTCCGCGCGGACGGTTCCTACAAGTTCGCCCCCGAAAACCGCTGGGGATTCTTCCCGTCCGCAGCCGTCGGCTGGGTCATGTCCGAAGAGAAGTTCTTCAAGCAGGCACTCCCGAAAATCGACTTCTTCAAGCTGCGCGCCTCTTACGGCGAACTGGGTATGGACGATACGAGCCCTTATCTCTATGTGCAATCCTACAGATCGACCGCACCCTCCTACAGCTATATCATAGGCGGCAAGGGTCAGACGACCTATTACACCAGCAACTATGTCTACAAGGACCTTACCTGGTCGCGTTCGCGCAGTTTCAACGTGGGCCTGGACCTGAACGCTTGGGGCGGAAAACTGGGCATCGAATTCGATTGGTTCTACAAGGTTACCGACAATATCCTCGAACAGGTCGGCGGTTCCTACGCACCCTCCCTGGGAGGCAACGTACCGTCATACAAAAACTCCGGCAAGGTAGATAACCGCGGCTTCGAGCTGGTGCTAAAACACAACAATCACTTTGCCAGCGGTTGGCGGTATTCGCTGACGGGTAGTCTCTCGTGGGCCCGCAACCGGGTTCTCGCCAAACAAATTTCCGACAACCATCCGATGTACCGTGCCATCCTGGGCAAACCGATGGGTACGCTCTACGGGTACAAGGCGATCGGACTCTATCAGACCGAAGAGCAGATCGCCAATTCGCCGACGGCTCCTTCGGGAGAGAAGCGTCTGGGTGACCTGATGTATGCCGACGTCAACGGCGACGGCAAGATCGAGCAGTCGCAGGACTTCATCAAAATCGGCCGCGGCTATACCCCCGAGATGAACTTCTCGCTCAATATGGAGGTGGCATGGAAAAACCTCTATCTTACAGCCCTCTGGCAGGGTGTAGCCATCTGCGATTATCAGCTCAGCGCGGCATACTATTCGGGCGTTTTCGACAACACGATGTACACCCGTCCTTTCTACGGCAACGGCAACGCACCCTATTATCTCGTGGAGAGCGCCTGGCGTGAAGACAACCGCAATGCCGACTATCCGCGTCTGAGCACCGTAGCCAACGGCAACAACGCATGGCCTTCGTCCTGGTGGGTGAAAAACGGGGCATATCTTCGTCTGAAGAACCTCCAGATCGGCTACTCGCTCCCCGAACACATTCTGAAAAATACCGGTATCGGCCGGGTAAATATCTACGTGGCAGGAACCAATCTGCTGACTTTCAGTGCATTCAAATACGTGGACCCCGAAATGCCGTCGGTCAACAACGGTTACTACCCGCAACAGCGGACCTACAGTATCGGAGTCAATTTATCCTTCTAACCGCTAAAGCAACTGAACCTATGAAAAAGATCATATTCATACTCGGTCTGGCGGCCGTCGTATTGGGCACCTCCTGTTCCGACGTGCTGGACCTGAATCCGGCGGACCGGTTTTCGCCGGCGACCGTCTGGTCCACCACCACTACGGCTGATAAATACGTCATCGGACTCTACTCCATCTTCGGGGCAAACACCGAGATGCGCGGCGGCGATGCCTATGCGTCGCCCCGATTATCGGATGCCTATTCCGACATCCTGAAAAGCACCTCCTGGAATCAGTACAACCACAACTTCAACGCCACGCTCCTCCAGGAAACGGCTTTCAACAGCAACTCCGCCGGTGCGTTCGAGTGCTGGTCGAGTCATTATGACCGCATCCGCCGCGAAAACGAATTCCTGCGCGACGCGGCCGAATTCGGCCGCAAATTCGGTGAGGACTGGCTCAAGATTCGTATCGCCGAAGTGCGTTTCTGCCGTGCCTACGCCTATTTCATGCTGTGCCGGGTTTACGGCGGGGTGATTCTTCGCACCGAAGTCGACGGCCCTGAGCAGAACGACAAAGCCCGTTCGACGGAGGAAGAGTGCTGGGGCTTCATCATTAACGAACTGAAGGAACTGGCTCCCGACCTGCCCTTGAAATGGGACAGCGACAACTCGGGCCGCGCCACTCAAAAAGCCGCATACGGTCTGTTGAGCCGCGTAGCGCTCTACGCTGAAAAATGGGATGTCGCCGCACAGGCCGCACGCGATTGCGCCACGGCAGAGGGTAATCTGGACCTGTCGGAGAACGGCTATGCCAAAATCTTCGAACTCGGCATCAACAGTCCCGAAGTACTCTTTGCCGTAGAATTCAAATCCAGCGTGATCGACCATGCCTACGACGCCTACGTGCGGCCCTCGGGCGATACAAAGGAGTTAGGCAAGCAGGTTTATTCGGGATTCGTTCCCACCAGCGAATTGGTCGACAGCTATGAAATGGCAGGCGACGGCGGCAATTTCTCCTGGGAGAAACACGGTAAGGATCCCTATGCGAACCGTGAACCGCGCTTCTACGCCACGATTCTCTATAACGGAGCCGATTGGATGGGGCGGAAGATCGAAAGCTTCGTTGGCGGCAAGGACGGATACAAGGCCTATGAAAACGCCGGAGCCGCCGGAACGACCGTAACGGGTTATTACCTGCGCAAATACCTCATAGACGGAGACAAGACGTGGGTCACGAGCGGCTCGGGACAGGACTGGATCGTACTGCGCTATGCCGAGGTCCTCCTGAACAAGGCTGAGGCACTTGCCATGGAGAACTGGAACAAGAACAGCGCCGAAGCGCTGCAGGCGCTCAACGATGTCCGCGCCCGCGTCGGACTGCCCGCGCGTGCCACCGCCGACAAGGAGACCTTCCTGGAATACGTGCGTCACGAACGCAAGGTGGAGTTGGCCGGCGAAGGTTTCCGCTACTGGGACCTGCGCCGCTGGCGGCTGGCCGAAAAAGTCATCGACGGGCAGAACGTGCACGGCGTTAAGATCTCCAAACAGTCCGACGGTTCATTTACCTACGAGCAGGTCGATGCCGACGGCGGACACAAGCGCATCTTCTACGACCGTTATTACCGATTCGCCATTCCGCTTTCGGAGCGTTCGAACAATTCGCTCTGTACGAACAACGACGGATGGATCTAATGATTAACCGCAAAAACAGAACGACTATGAAACTCCGTAAATATCTTGCAGTACTGGCCGTAGCGGCATTCGCATCGCTTGCGACATCATGCGCCGAAGCGGAAGACGAATTCATCCACACGGACAGTACGATTAATTCCATCGAAATCCAGCCCGCCGAAGGCGGAGCCGGTATCGCAGGAATCATCGACGAAACGACGGGCGAGATTTTCTTCCCCATTCCCAAAAAACTTCGTGAAAAATACGACGTGAAAAAGCTGATGGTACGCGCAAACGTGGCTTATGACACCTATATCTATCCGTCACTGTCGGGATTGAAAGACCTCTCCGATCCGATGGAGATCAAGGTTCGGGCAGGCGACAATGGATCGCGAACCTATACGCTGTGGGCTTTCTACACGCGCAGATAACGAATTACAACGAATGAATAAATCTAAAATTAACTCGACCAATATGAAAAAGTTCAATTTGTTCGCTTACGCCACCCTGGCAGGTCTCGCGCTGTCGTTTGCAGCCTGTACGGACGACGATCCGGAAATCAGCAAACCCGGCCCGCAGATCGACCGCGGCGAAAAATGCCGTATCGAATCTTTCGTTCTGAATCTCCCCGAAGGGGAAACGCTTTCAGGCGATGTCTACGACTACGACAAATCGATCGACCTTGCCTATACCACGCCGCAGCTGGAAGCCATGAAGACGGCCACCGCCACGGTGAAACTCTCCGAAGGCGCAACCATCACGCCCGATCCCTCCGTGGCGGCCGACTATACGCAGCCGATTTCATTCACGGTGACGGGAGCCGACGGCAAGACCACCCGCATTTATACAACAAAGCCCGTTGAAAAAGTTGTCGTTTCCTATACCAAGATCGGTGCTCTGGCAGAGAAAACGGCCACTCAGATGGACATCACCGATCACACGAAATACCTGCAAATCGGCGTCAGCGGCGACAAGATCGTCATCGGCACCAAGGTATTCGACGGCAAGACGCTCGCTGCCGCAGGCAATCTGAACATGACCGGTTACGACGGATTGCAGGTCACCTCGCTGGCTAACGACGAGGCAGGACATCTGATCGCTTCACTGACCGCTGACGGCACGAGTGGATCGGCTCCTGTTACGTACGCCTGCTGGAAGAACGGATGCGACCAGCCCGCCGAAACGATCCTCGGTCCGTCGGACAGCGCCATCGCAGCGTTCCTCTCCGTGGGCGGCAACCTCGTCGAAGGCAAAGCGCTCATTACGGCATTGGGCGCACGCGTAGCCACTGGCCCGAGTTTCTGCTGGGGTTTCGCCGACGGCGTGCGTGGCGACTACTACAACCTGCTTACCGGACAGCCCTCGAACGACGGCTCGTGGAGCCAGATGGTTTCGGCCTGCTCGGGAGAGGTTTCGGGCACCTGGTTCATGTGGGATGCCGTGGCCGGCGGTCACAACGTATTGACCTGGGAAGGCTGGGACGGCACATCCTCGCTCAATCTGAAGCAGATTCCGGGAGCAGCGCCCAACGGTCCGAACAACTGGGGTAACTACACCAAAGGTTCGATCCGCGCTTTCATGTTCAACGAAAAGGCTTATGCCGCCGTCTTCACCACCGGCTGGCCCTGCACCTACGTCTCGATCGTGGACTCGAACGGCGAATTCCTGCTCAACCCCGCCGAGGCGACGCTCAATTACGCGATCTCGGACGCCAACCCCTACCGCCCCGTCGGAACATTCGTGTATAACGAAAAGGAAAACTGCGGTTACGTATACGTACTGGTTCCCGGGCACGCAGTCAAGAGCTGGAAACTGGAGATCACTTACGATTAACAAACCTTACACCTGTCACGACAGGTCTTGACGAAACCGTATCAATCCGCATTCTTCCCGGTCCGGGCCCGTTCTCGGGCCGGAGGAATGTGGTTCTTTTAACACGACCCATGAAAATAAGCACCTTTTTTACAGTCATCCTCTTCGTTGCAGCGACATCGATATCCTGTGGCGGAAACTCCGCCCGGACGCTTCGCGCCGCCGACGGTGGAAAACCCAAAATGCTCTGGTTCGACGCAGAGGCCAATTTCAAGCGCTTCGCTTCGCAGGATTCGATCCGCTACTATTTGGACCGCACCGTCGAGTGCGGATTCAACCACATCGTCGTGGACGTGCGCCCCATTTCGGGCACCGTGCTCTACGAAAGCGATATGCTGGAACCGCTCACCGTCGTTGGTCCGGACACCGTCCGCCGCGATTGGGACTACCTGCAATGCTTCCTCGACGAAGCGCGTAAAAGGGAACTAAAAGTGACCGTCTCGACGATGATTTTCCCTGCGGGATTCACCACGTTCCGCCAGGGAGCGGCCTACTCCGACCCGGAACTGGCGGGCCGAACCTGTGTCGAATACACGCCCGAAGGGAGGAAAGACATCAAGGACGACCCGACGAAAGTCGCGGCGTTCCTCAATCCCGTACTGCCCGAAAATCAGGAGTACGTGCTGCGTTTCGCACACGAACTGCTCACAAAATACAAGTTCGACGGCTATGCCCTCGACTATTGCCGCTTCCCCGATGCTGAGAGCGATTTCTCGCCCGCTTCGCGCGAAGCGTTCGAAACCTACCTCGGACACGGCATCGACCGTTTCCCGGAGGATATATTCACCTACGACGCCAACGGAGCCCGCGTGGCTGGCCCCTACTATAAACAGTGGTGGGAGTTCCGCTCGGGCGTCATCCGCGACTTCATCGCCGAAGTGCGCACGCTTATCGAACGGACCCAGCCCGGCGTGAAACTGGAGTATTGGGCCGCCTCGTGGCTGCACGCCATCTACACACAGGGCCAGAACTGGGCCAGCCCGCGTTCGCGCTTCCACGAAGCCTATCTCGACGATTGGGCCACGCCGACCTACAACCGCACCGGATTCGCCGATCTGCTCGATGTCTTCATCACGGGAACCTACCTCGAAAAGGTATGGGGCATGGATGACCCCGAATCGATCGAATACGGTCTCGCCCGCTCGCTGAAGGATGTCGACGGCGACTGTGCGGTCTACGGTTCGCTCTACGCCCAGAACCATGTCGATCAGTTCGAAGACGCCGTATACCTGTGTCTTTCGCGCACGGACGGAGTGATGGTCTTCGACATCATTCAGGTCATCGAAAACGATCTATGGGATGACATCAAACGTGGTATCGACCGGGCTGAAAAAGAACAGAAAACTCAAAAATGACAAGATGAAAAAATCCATCCTGATACTTTGTGTCCTGCTGATGGCGGCGATTCCGTCCGCCTGCACGGAATCGCATAAAACCCCTCCGGAACTCGACAAGCCGCAACCCGGGCCGAACCCCGATCCGAAACCGGAACCCTCAGAGGGAAAGGAAAAAATGCTCTGGTTCGATGCCGAGGCCAACTTCCAGCGATTCTCGACACAGGCCGGTATCATCGCCATGCTCGACAAAACACAGGAAGCGGGATTCAACAAGATCGTCGTGGATGTGAAGCCCGTCGAGGGGGACGTACTCTACAAAAGCGAGTTCATGACCCAAGCGACGACTATCGGTTCAGTTAACGTTGCCGACAGAGGTTGGGACTACCTCCAGTTTTTCCTCGACGAGGCACATAAACGGAACCTGAAAGTGACCGTCTCGACCACCGTATTCCCCATGGGCATGCCCAGCACCAGACAGGGACCCGCCTACCGGGGCACGACATGGAAGGGGAAAACCTGCATGCAATACAAGCCCGAGGGCATGGTCGACATCAAGGATGACCCCACGAAGGTCGCAGCGTTCCTCAATCCCGTCCTGCCCGAAGTTCAGGAGTTCGCCCTGCGTTTCATTCGTGAAATAGTCACCAACTACGATTTCGATGCCTACGCGCTCGACTACTGCCGTTTTCCGGACTATCAGAGCGATTTCTCGGAAGCATCCAAAGAGGCGTTCGAAAAGTACATTGGCGGACTCGTCGAGACGTGGCCGGGCGATGTCTTCACCTACAACGCTTCCGGCGAAAGAGTCCCCGGCAAATACTACAAAGAGTGGTGGGAGTTCCGCTCGATGATAATCCACGACTTCGTAGCCCGCGTTCGCAAGGAGATCAAGGCAATCAAACCGGACGTAAAATTGGAATATTGGGCCGCTTCGTGGTGGGGCGCACTCTATGCCAACGGACAGAACTGGGCCAGCAAGGCGTTCCGTCCGCTAACGGATCAGGATGCGTGGTCGTTCAACTCTTGGTGTTCGATCAATTACCACCAGACCGGTTTCGCCGATCAGCTCGACACGTTCCTGCTGGGGACCTACCTGCCCCGCGTGTACGGACCCGACGACGGCGAGTCGATCGAATACGGTATCAACCGTGCCGAGCGCTTCCTGCTCAACGCCTGTACCTATTACGCGACGGTGGATTGCTCGCAGAAGACATTCGACATCGAGGAAGCCTGCTATTACTGCCTCAAACGCACGGCCGGGCTGATGGTCTTCGACATCGTTCATGTCATCAACAACGATATGTGGGCCGCCATCAAGCGGGGCATCGACCGTTACGAAGCGGAGGCGGCAACCGAATAAGTAAAACAGTTGCACCATGAAAAAACTCCTTCTTATCGCCGCAGCCGTGCTGGCCGGGGCTTCGGGGCTCCGGGCCGAAGAGTACACGGCGATATCTCCCGACGGAAAAATCACGGTGACGGTATCGACCGCGCCCGAACTGCGCTGGAGCGTCACGCGCGAGGGCGAACGGCTGCTCGACGCAAGCCGCATCGGCATGAAGATCGCCGGGGCCGAGCCGTTCGGCGCGGCGCCCGTCGTGCGGCGGGCCGAACGGCGGCGCATCGACGAGCGCAGCACGGCGCCCGTTCCGACCAAGTTCCGCACGCTGCACGATCGCTGCGAAGAGCTTCTGCTTACGTTCCGCGGCGGCTGGGCCGTCCGCTTCCGGGTCTACGACAACGGCGCGGTCTACCGTTTTGAAACGGCGCGAAAGGGGACCGTCGACATCGAGTCGGAGACCGCCGAGCTGAATTTCGCCGCCGATTTCGAGACCCTCTGGCCCCGCGAGGAGAACCCCGATTTCATCTCCCACTGCGAAGCGTTCTTCGACCGCAAGCACCTCTCGGAGCTCGACGCGAAGCGGTACGCCTACCTGCCCGTGTGGTTCTCCTCGCCGCGCGGCACGCGCATGGTCGTGACGGAAACCGATCTGGAGGACTATCCCTGCCTGTTCCTGTTCGGCGGCGAGGGACACAGCCTCCGCGCGCAGTTCCCGCCCGTGGTGCTCGAAGCCCGGCTCAGGGAGGGTTCGGACCGCAACGAGGAGCTGGTGAAAAAAGCGCCCTACATCGCCCGGACCCGAGGCACGCGCACGTTTCCGTGGCGCGTGGTGACCATCGACCCCGACGACCGCGCGCTGCTGGAGAACAACCTCGCCTACCAGCTCGCGTCGAAACCCGTCGAAGGCGACGCCTCGTGGGTGCGGCCGGGCAAGATTTCGTGGGAGTGGTGGCATTCGCTCAATATCTACGGGGTCGATTTCCGCTCGGGGGTCAACACCGCGACCTACAAGTATTACATCGATTTCGCGGCCAAATACGGCATCGACTACATCCTGCTGGACGAAGGGTGGTCCGTGAGCACGCTCAATATCAAGGAGCCGCGCCGGGAGATCGACCTCGGGGAGCTGATCCGCCACGGCCGCGAAAAGGGCGTCGGCGTGGTGCTCTGGACGCTCTGGAACCCCATGAAGAAGGACCTGGAAGGCATCCTGGACACCTACCGCGACTGGGGCGTGAAGGGCATCAAGATCGACTTCATGCAGCGGTCCGATCAGGAGATGGTCCGATTTTACGATGAGATCGCCCGCGCGGCGTTCGACCGCGGTCTGATCGTGGATTTCCACGGGTCGTTCAAACCCGCGGGGCTCCAGCGCAAATACCCCAACGTCCTCTCGTTCGAAGGAGTTTACGGCATGGAGCACGACAAATGCTCGACCGACATTTCGCCCGTCCACGACTGCACGCTGCCCTTCACGCGCATGGTCGCCGGACCGATGGACTACACGCCCGGCGCCACGCGCAACGCCACCCGGGCCGATTTCGCCATCAGCTGGGACAACCCGATGAGCCAGGGCACGCGCGCCCATCAGGCGGCGCTGTACGTCGTCTTCGAAAGTCCGCTTCAGATGCTCTGCGACTCGCCGTCGCACTACCTGCGCGAAGCGGAGTTCACGGCCTTCATCGCCGCCGTGCCGACCGTGTGGGACGAAACGGTGGGGCTCGCCGCCTCGGTGGGCGAGTACGCCGCCGTGGCGCGCCGCAGCGGTGAGAAGTGGTACATCGGAGCCATCACCGACTGGACGGCCCGCACGCTGGAGGCCCCGCTGAAGTTCCTCGACGGTGGCCGCTACCGCATGAAGGTCTTCGCCGACGGGGTGAATGCCGACCGCATCGCGCGGGATTACCGCACCGAAACCCGTGAAGTCACGCGCGACGACGCGATCGCCCTGCGGATGGCCCCCGGAGGCGGTTGGGCCGCCGTTCTCGAACCCGTGAAATGAAAACCAGCGCGTTCATCCTCTTTGCGGCGCTGCTCGCCGCCTCGTCTCTTTCCGTCACGGGGCGGGCGGCCAGGGGCGTGACGGGAGTTTGCGTCCCGGACGGCCGCACGATCGTGCGCACCGACGCCAAAGGGCGCTACCGCCTGCCGTCGGACACGGAGGCGGAGTTCGTCTACCTGACGCTGCCCGACGGGTACGAAATCCCCCTGCGCGACGGCACGCCCTGCATCTACCGGCGCATCGCTCCCGGCAGACGGCGCTACGATTTCGCGCTGGAGCCCGCGGCGCAGGACATGACGCGCCACCGCCTGCTGGCGGTCGCCGATCCGCAGGTCTACTTCGAGTGCGAGCTGGACAGCGTGCGCCGGGCCGCGGACGACATGCGGCTGACGGCCGCCGACGGAGTGCCGACGCTGGGGGTGGTCTGCGGCGACATCATCGGCGACATCGACCGCAGGCCCCCGCTTTTCGAACCGGTTAGCGAGGCCCTCGCCGCGAGCGGGGTCGCGTTCTTCTACGTCGCGGGCAACCACGACATGGACCTCGGCGTGCGGACGAGCGACCGGGCGAAACGCTCGTTCAAGGAGCACTTCGGCCCGACCTACTACGCTTTCGACCGCGGCCGCGTGCACTACGTGGTGCTCGACGACTGCTTCTACATCGGCCGCAGCTACCTCTATGTGGGGTATCTCGACGAGCGGCAGCTCCGCTGGCTGGAGCAGGACCTCGCCACCGTCCCGGCGGGCCGCACGGTGGTCGTCTGCCTGCACATCCCGACCTGGTCGCGCGCGGCGCGGAGCGGTGAATGGAGCCGCGAGGAGTCGCACAAGGTGCTCAACAACCGCCGGGCGCTCTACCGGATGCTCGAACCCTACAACGCCCATATCCTCTCCGCGCACGAACATTACAACGAAAACTACACCCCCGAGCCGCACCTCTTCGAGCACGTCCACGCTCCGCTGAGCACCCTTTTCTGGCAGACCCCGTGGAGCATGGACGGCATTCCGGCCGGGTACGGGGTCTACGAGTTCGACGGCGACGGCCTCACGTGGTACTACAAGGCCGCGGACCACCCCCGCAGCCGGCAGTTCACGGCCTACGGCGTCGGCGAGGACCGCCGCCGCCCCGACGCCGTGACGGTCAACGTCTGGAACTGGGACCCCGCCTGGCAGGTCGTCTGGTACGAGAACGGCGAGCCGCGCGGACCGATGACCCGTTACACGGGGTACGACGCGTCGATCTACGACTACGTGGCGCGTTACAGCGAGCATTTCAAGCACAAAAACATCGGCGCGGACCGCACCGAACACCTCTTCCACGCCCTGCCCGCGTCGCCCGATGCGCATATCCGCGTCGAAGTCCGCGACCGATTCGGCCGGCTCTCGGTCTGGGAGAGCGGCACGGGCTATTCGACACCGAAAAAACCATGACAGCACGATGAAAAAACCTCTTTCGATCCTCTTCGCGGCGCTCGCCGCACTCCTCTGCACCGCCTGCGGCAGCTCAGGCCGCGTCTGCTCGCCCGACGGCACGCTTTGTCTCGAGGTGGCCGAACGCGGCGGCCGCATCGGCTACTCCGTGACGCGCCGCGGCGCGCCCCTTTTGGATTTCTCGACGCTGGGATTCGAACTGCTCGATGCCCCGGCGCTGCGCGAAGGGCTCGAAATCACGGGCACGTCGCGCGACAGCCGTGACGAGACGTGGGAGACCGTCTGGGGCGAACAGCGCACCGTGCGCAGCCATTACAACGAACTGAGGGTCAGCGTGCGCGAAAGCGACGCACCCCGCCGCCGCTTCGACGTGGTGTTCCGCCTGTTCGACGACGGCTATGGCTTCCGCTTCGAATTTCCCGAACAGCCCCATCTGGGCGAGTTCGCGATCACGGACGAGCTGACCGAATACCGCTTTCCGTCCGACCACAACGCCTGGTGGATGCCCGCGCGCGAACCCTACTACGAGAGCCTCGCCCGCCACACCCCCATCTCGCGGATGGACACGGTCAACACGCCGCTCACGCTGGAATGCGCCGGCGGAGGGTATCTCGCCCTGCACGAGGCCGATCTGACGGACTACGCCAAAATGAGCCTCTACCCCGACGGAACCACCCTGCGCTGCCACCTCACCCCGTGGTCCACGGGGGTGAAGGTCTACGCACGGACGCCTTTCCGCACGCCGTGGCGCACGATGATCGTCGCCGACACGCCGGGCGGTCTGGTAACTTCGCGGCTCATGCTCAACCTCAACGAGCCGTGCCGCATCGAGGACACCTCGTGGATCCGCCCCGCCAAATATGTCGGCATCTGGTGGTCGATGCATCTCTTTCAGGAGACCTGGGCGCAGGGACCCCGCCACGGCGCCACGACCGAAAACGCGAAACGTTACATCGACTTCGCCGCGGAACACGGCATCGAGGGCGTGCTGGTCGAGGGGTGGAACGTCGGCTGGGACGGCGAGTGGACCAAAAACACGGACCGGATCCGCTTCACGGAGCCCTATCCGGACTTCGACATCGAAGCCGTTGCCGGCTACGCCGCCCAAAAGGGCGTGGAACTGATCGGCCACCACGAAACGGGGGCCGATACAAAGAATTACGAGGCCCAGCTGGAGGAGGCTTTCGCGTTCTATAAAAAGTACGGCGTCGATTACGTCAAAACGGGCTACGTCAATGTGCTGATGGACGGAAAGGAGCTGCACGACAGCCAGTACGGCGTGCGGCACTACCGCCGCGTGATCGAGACGGCAGCCCGCTGCGGCATGATGATCGACAACCACGAGCCGGTCATGCCCACGGGGATAGAACGCACGTGGCCCAACCTGATGACGCAGGAGGGCGTCCGCGGTCAGGAGTACAACGCCTGGTCGCCCGACGGCGGAAATCCGCCCGAGCACACCACCGTGGTGCCGTTCCTGCGCGGACTGGCCGGGCCGATGGACTACACGTTCGGGACGTTCCGTTTCGACAACCCCGTCTCGCCCTTCGCGCGGGTGCAGTCGACCATCGCGCGCGAGCTGGCGCACTACGTGGTGATTTACAGCCCGCTCCAGATGGCCTCGGACCTGCCCGAAAACTACCGCGGACACAAGGCCTTCGACTTCATCCGCGACGTGCCCACCGACTGGGAGCGGACGCTCGTGCCCCAGGCCGCGATCGGCGACTATGCCGTATTCGTGCGGCAGGACCGCAGCTCGGAGGACTGGTACCTCGGCGCCGTCACCGACGAGGAGCCCCGCACGGTCGGCGTGCCCCTCACGTTCCTCGCGCCCGGGGTGACCTACACGGCGCAGATTTACGCCGACGGCGAGGGCGCCGACTGGAAAACCAATCCCTATGCCGTTGACTACGAAGAGCGTCCCGTAACGGCCGCCGATACGCTGACCGTGAGCATGGCTTCGGGCGGCGGATGCGCCGTTAGGTTCGCCGCACCTGAAAAAACACCGATCCGATGAAAAAAATCCTGATTCCGGCCCTGCTGTGTCTGACGTTCGCCGCGGGCTGCACCTGTGAAAACACCATCCGCCGCCGGGCCGACGTGCTCGTCATCGGCGGCACGACCTCCGGCACGACGGCCGCCATCGCCGCGGCGCGGCAGGGCGTGCAGACGCTCGTCGTCGAGGAGACTCCCATGCTGGGAGGCATGCTCACGGCCCAGGGCGTATGCGCCACGGACGGCAATTTCGACCTGCCGTCGGGTCTGTGGAACGAGTTCCGCGACCACCTGCGGAAGCGTTACGGCGGTATCGGCGCGCTGTGGACGGGCTGGGTGAGCACCACCCTGTTCGAACCGCACGTGGCCGACAGCATCTTTCACACGATGGCCGCGGCCGAGCCGACGCTCGAGGTGGTGCACGGCTACCGCCTGACGGGCATCCTGCGCCGCGGAAAGCGGGTCACGGGCGCCGAGTTCACCGACGCGCGCGGGGGCCGCATGCTGGTGCGGGCCCGCATCACCGTCGACGCCACCGATCTGGGCGACGCGCTGCCGTTGAGCGGCACCTCATACCGTCTTGGCATGGACGCCCGCGCCGACACGGGCGAAGAGCTGGCTCCGGCCGAGGCCAACGACGCGGTGCAGGACCTCACGGTGGTGGCCATCCTCAAGGACTACGGGCCCGGCGCGGACCGAACCATCGAGCGGCCTGCGGGCTACGACCCCGCGGAGTTCGCCGGGTGTTACGACCTCTCGTCGGAAGGGGTGCGCAGCGCCGACCGGATGCTCGAATACGGCCGTATGCCGGGAGGCAAATACATGATCAACTGGCCCAAGGAGGGCAACGACATCAACCTCGACGTGGTGGAACTTCCCCATGCCGAGCGCACAGCGGCCCTCGAAGCGGCGCGGCAGAAGACCCTGCGCTTCGTCTACCACATCCAGCACGAGCTGGGATACCGCCGCCTCGGCATCGCTGACGACGAATTCGACACGCCGGACGGGCTGGCCTACCTGCCCTACCACCGCGAGGGGCGGCGCATGGACGGCGTGGTGCGCATGACGCTCGACGACGTGACCGATCGTTACGCGAGGCCGCTCTACCGCACGGGCATCTCCGTCGGCGACTACCCCGTCGACCACCACCGCAACTGCCGGACCGATCTGCCGAAGATCCTCTTCCCGCCCGTGCCGTCGTTCAGCGTGCCGCTGGGGGCGCTGATTCCCGACCGGACCGAGAACTTCATCGTCTCGGACAAAGCCATTTCCGTCTCGAACCTCGTCAACGGCTCGACGCGCCTGCAACCGGTCGTGATGCTTACCGGACAGGCCGCGGGAACCCTCGCGGCGCTGGCCGCCGAACGCCGCTGCCCGCCGCGGGAGGTTCCCGTGCGCGAGGTGCAGGAGGCCCTGCTGGCCCAGAAAGCCTACATCGCGCCGCTCTACGACGTAAAGCCCGACGATCCCGACTTCGCGACCCTGCAGCGCATCGCCGCGACGGGCATCCTGCGCATGACGGGCGAGCCGTTCCACTGGGCGAACCGTTCGTGGTTCTACCCCGAGCGGACGATCCCGGTCGGGGAATTCACCCGCGGACTGCACGACTTCGCCCCTCGAATCCCCGTCCGGACCGACACGACCGCCCTCACCGCCGCACGCGCCGCGAAGCTCATCGCCGAGGCGGGCGGCAAAGCCCCGCGGATCCGCCCCGCGGATGCGGATAGGCCCCTCACGCGCCGGAAACTGGCGTTGCTTCTCGAGGAGTGTCTCGATCCCTTCGCCCGCCCGGTCGATCTTCACGGAGAATACCGCTAACTGCTTATGAAACGACTGATTCTGACCCTTCTGTCGACCGCCGCGGCGGTCACGCTCGCTGCACAGCCCGACTCGCTCGACTACCGCGGCGACTACTACTTCTCGAAACGCAGTCAGCAGGAGTCCCTCCCCGTGCGGCCGCACCACACGGTGATGCTCGGCAACAGCCTCACCGAGCGGGGCGCCTGGGCCGAATACTTCCCCGAAGCGCACGTGATTAACCGCGGCATAGGCGGGGACTGCGTTGCCGGCATGGCCGCGCGGCTGGACAGCATCGTGGCGGGACGGCCGCGGGCGATATTCCTCATGGCGGGCGTCAACGACCTGATATTCTCGACCATCGCGCCCGAGGCGCTGCTCCGGCAGTACGAACGTCTGCTGGACCGCATCGCCGCCGAATCGCCTGCGACGCAGGTCTTTATCCAAAGTCCGCTGCCCCTCGACGAGGCGCGCAACGAACCATATTTCACGGGAAAGAACGCCCGCATCGAGGCTTTCGACCGCCTGCTGCGGCGGATGGCCGCCCGGCGCGGACTGAAATTCATCGACATCCGCAGCCGCATGCTCCGCGACGGAAAACTCCCCGCGGAGTATACCGTGGACGGCATCCACCTCACACCGGCGGGCTACGCCGTCTGGGTCGAGGCACTGCGCCCTTACGTCACGCCGGCCGGGGCGCGTATCGGCACGGTGACCTGCGCGGGCCGAGGTCTGGCGGGGGTTGTGGTGAGCGACGGCGACAACTGCGCCGCCACCGACTCGGCGGGCCGCTTCGTGCTTCCGGCGAACGACCGGGCGCGCTTCGTCTTCGTCTCGACCCCCGCGGGCTATGCGTCGCCCTCGGAGGAGGGGGTCGTGCGCCATTACCTTCCGGCGAAGTCCGACGGCAGTTCCCACGACTTCCGTCTCCGGCGCAAACCATCCGGCGAAACCCGCCACGGCTTCGTCGTCGTCGCCGATCCGCAGCTCTTCGCCCGCAAGGAGTTCCGCCTGCTGGAGCGTGCGGCGGAGGACATCCGCCAAACCGCTGCCGCCGCCGAGCGCTCCGGACGCCCGATGCACGGCATCTGCGCGGGCGACATCACCTCGGGCGACCACACGTTCTACACCTCCTACAACGAGGTTATGTCGGCGACGGGAATCGAGTTCCGCAACGCGATGGGCAACCACGACATGAAGCTCTGGGGCCGCTCGCACGAAACGTCGGCCGCGGCGTTCGAAGCAATGTACGGCCCCGCGTACTACTCCTACAACGTGGGTGAGGTACACTACGCGGTGCTGAACGACAACTACTACATCGGCCGCGACTGGTACTACATCGGCTATCTCGAGGAGCGGCAGCTGGCGTGGCTCGAACGGGACCTGTCGTTCGTTCCCGCGGGAACGACGGTGGTCGTGGCGCTCCATATCCCGACCGCGTTCGCCGGAAAGGACGAAAAACCCTTCGACTATCCGCAGGCCGAGCGGTCGCTCTGCAACCACCGGGCCCTGCACCGGCTGCTGGAGCCCTATGACGCGCACGTCGTCTCGGGACACATGCACACGACGACGAACTGCCCCGTCCGCGAGGGGCTCTACGAACACAACGTCGCGGCCCTGAGCGGCGCGTGGTGGCAGGGCGCGATCTGCACCGACGGCACGCCGGCCGGCTACGCCGTCTTCGAGGTCGACGGCGGCGAGGTGACGTGGTACTACAAATCCGTCGGGCATCCGCGCTCCTTCCAGCTGAAAATCTACGATTCCAAGGACGACGAAGCCTTCGCCGGACGCGTCGTGGCCAACGTCTGGAACTGCGACCCCGCCTGGACGGTCGAAATGCACGCCGACGGCGGCCGCCCCGTGCGGATGGAACGCACCACGGCGGTCGATCCCCAGGCACGGAGGCTCTACGCCGATGCGTCGAAACTCGACCACAAATGGATCACGGTCACACAGTCGGATCACTACTACGCGGCGCCGCTGCCCGCCGGAACGCGGCGCGTCGAGGTCACGGCCCGCGACCGCTTCGGAAACACGTACCGCGCTGAAAAAAGAATAAACCGATGAAAAAACTGATTTTCGCCCTGCTGCTCTTCGCCTGCGGGGCCGCTTCGGGCCGCGGCAGCGGCCCGGTGTTCACCCCCGCCGACTCGCCCGAAATCCGCTTCACGGGCCGCGCCGCAAAGGGCCCCGGGGGAGCGTTGTCGTTCGACTGGAGCGGCAGCCACTTCACGTTCCGATTCGAGGGCACGCGCTGCGCCATGCGGGCCGCGGACACGGGCCGCAACTACTACAACGTATTCGTCGACGGCCGGCACACCGGCGTCGCCGCCACCTCCGGGGCCGATTCGACCGTCGTGCTGGCCGAGGGGCTCGAACGCGGGCCGCATACCATACTGGTACAGAAACGCACCGAGGGCGAACAGGGCCGCACGACGCTCCGCGGCGTCGAAACCGACGGGGCACTGCTTCCGCTTCCCGCACCCCGCACGCGCCACATCGAATTTATCGGCGACTCGCACACCTGCGGCTACGGCACCGAGGGCAAATCGGTCCAGGAGCCCTTTACGCCCGAGACCGAGAACTGCGATCTGGCGTGGGGATGCGTCATCGCCCGCTATTTCGACGCCGAATACACCCTCATCGCCCACTCGGGACAGGGCATCGTCCGCAACTGGGGCGACGAAAAGGAGGTCTCCGACTGCACCATGCGCGAACGCATGCTCCGCACCTTCGACATGGACCCCGCGCCGCGCTGGGATTTTCGCGGCTGCACGCCCGACATCGTCGTCATCAAGCTCGGCTCGAACGACTTCAGCACCGACGTGACCCCTTCGGAGCAGGCCTTCAACGCCTCCTACGCGCAGGCGCTGGATCAGCTGCGCGCGGCCTACGGCCAGGTTCCCGTGCTGTGCGTGGCCCCGAGCGACAATCTGGTGATCCTGCGCTACCTGGAGAACTTCCTCCGCGAGCGGCAGGACGCGCATCTCCACCTCACGGCCATGCTTCCCGGCATCACCGACTGGGACCGCGACATGGGCGCCAACTACCACCCCAACCACCGGGGACACCGCAAGATGGCCATGGCCGTCATTCCCTACATCGCCACGATCACGGGGTGGGAAATGCCCGACCGGAATGTCGAATAATTAGCCGCAAATAATTATCTTTGGTGTCGTAACGGCACTTTTATCGGTCGGAGGGTTTTGCCGAACCGCCGGGAATCCGGTTTTGCACCCTTCCGCCTTTTTCGTATCTTTGTATAAAATAAGCCGAAACCGGAGGGGGAGGGCCGCCGCAGGGTCGTTTTCAACCGCTCCCGCCTCCGTCCGTAATGTCCGTGCCTAACTACTAAACGCAAAAACGCATGAAACCCGAAACCGTCCGGCGCCGCTCGCCGCTATCCTGGGTTCCGACCGTCTACTTCGCCATGGGACTGCCGTTCATCCTCGTGAACATGGTCTCCACGCTGATGTTCCGCGGTCTGGGCATCGACGATGCGCGCATCGCGCTGTGGACCTCGCTCATCATCCTGCCGTGGTCGCTCAAACCGATCTGGAGCCCCCTGATGGAGATGTTCCGCACCAAGAAATTCTGGGTCGTGTCGACCCAGCTCATCTCCGGGCTGGGGCTGGCGCTGACGGCGCTGACGCTGCCCCTGCCCGACTTCTTTCCCTACGCCGTGGCGCTGATGGGCGTCATCGCCTTCAGCGGCGCCACGCACGACATCGCCACCGACGGGGTGTATATCACCGAACTCTCGAAGGACCAGCAGGCGCGGTTCATCGGCTGGCAGGGGGCGTTCTACAACATCGCCAAGGTGTTCGCCATGGGCGGGTTGGTCTATCTGGCCGGAGCGCTCAAGGAGCGGGTCGGGATCGTCGAGGCGTGGATGATCGTCATGGCGCTCTGCGGCGCGCTGCTCTTCCTGCTGGGAATCTACCACCTGCGGATGCTGCCTTCGGGCGGCGAAGCCACGGCCCATGCGGGGAGCGTCGGCGAGGCGCTGCGCGAGACGGGCGCCATCTTCCGCGGATTCTTCCGGAAAAGGTACATCGGCATCTACATCGCCTTCATCGTCTTCTACCGCTTCGCCGAGGGGCTGGTCATCAAGATCGTTCCGCTGTTTCTCAACGCCCCGCTCGACAATCAGGGTCTCGGCCTGACCGAACAGCAGATCGGCCTCTACTACGGCACGTTCGGCGTGATCGCATTCGTCGTGGGTTCGATCCTGGGCGGCTACTTCATCGCGTGGCTCAAACTGCGGCGGGCGCTGTTTCCGCTCATCACGATCTTCAACATCCCGTTCGTGGTCTACGCCCTGCTGGCCTGGTTCCAGCCCGCATCGCCCCTGCTGATCTGCGGCGGCATCGTCTTCGAATATTTCAGCTACGGATTCGGGTTCGTGGGCCTCACGCTCTTCATCATGCAGCAGGTGGCGCCCGGACCGCACAAAATGGCCCACTACGCCTTCGGTTCGTCGCTGGCCAATCTGGGCGTGATGCTGCCGGGCATGGCGAGCGGCTGGCTCTGCGACCAGGTCGGCTACCACCGCTTCTTCCTCTGGGCCCTCATGGCCACCATCCCCATATTCCTCATCGCATGGCGCATCCCCTTCGCCCATCCGGACACGGAGGAGGGAGCGGCCCAGGCCGTGGAAAAGGAACTGACCGACGAATAAATCACCGATAAACACCGTTAGACATGCTGAAAAATCTTATCATCACCCTCGCCGCCGCCCTCACCGCCGCGACGGCCGCCGCACAGGCCGCCGCACAGGCCCCGGCCGACTGGGCCAACTTCGGACGTTTCGAAAAGGAGAACGCCGCGCTGGCGGAGCATCCGAAAGTCGTTCTGATGGGCAACTCGATCACCGAAGGGTGGATCGCCAAGCGTCCCGACTTCTTCGCCGAAAACGGCTACGCGAGCCGCGCGATCAGCGGACAGACCACTTCGCAGATGCTCGTGCGCTTCCGCGCCGACGTCGTGGAACTGCATCCGCAGGTCGCGGTGATCTGCGGCGGCACGAACGACCTGGCGCAAAACACGGGCTACATCTCGCTCGAGCACATTCTGGACAACATCCAGTCGATGGCCGAGCTGGCGCGCGCCAACGGCATCCGGCCCGTCCTCTGCTCGGTGCTCCCGGCCGGTGACTTCCCCTGGCGTCCGGGTTTGGAACCGGCGCAGAAGATCGTCCGGCTCAATGCGATGGTCCGCGCCTACGCCGAACGGGAGGGCATCCCCTATGTGGATTACCATACGCCGATGGCGGCCGCGGACGGTTCGATGATCGCCGAATACACCTACGACGGCGTGCATCCCACCGAAGCGGGGTATCGGGTGATGGAGCGGATTCTGCCGCCCGTCGTCGAACGGGCGCTCTCCGACAAGTGACAGAACGGGGCTTCGGCCCCGTTTTTTTGGTCAGGTGCGCCAGAAGATTTTGCTCCGCGTGAAGGCCGCCGTGAAGAGCATCATCAACAGGGTGACGATCACCCCGCGCCCGACTCCCATCACGCAGCCGCACTGACCCCACAGCCACGGGAGCGCCACGGCCCGGTCCGCGAAGACGAGCAGCGGCACGACGACGTAACCCGCCGCCGTGTAAGCGATCATGGGGTTCTGCCCGCAAAGGACGAGCAGACCGCCCCGCGAACGGCCCTTTCGGAGCAGGACCGACGTGACCAGCAGCACGTGCGAAGCCATTCCGGCCGTGATGAAAAAGTAGCTCACCGTGGCGGGGTCCTTCTTCACGCCCTCTTCGAGCGATTCGAACGCAAGACCCAGCAGGAGCCAGAAAAATCCGGTCGTGAACAGTCGATAAAGCAGGGATTCGATCCCAGTGCGGGGCTTGCGCAGCAACATCCACGCCGCCGTGCCCAGCGCGAGCGTCAGCACCAGATTGAGCGTCAGCGTACGGGTGAAAAGCCCCCACATATTGACCGCAAGGAGCAGCGCTGTGAGCCCTGCGGCGGCGATCTGTCCGGAAAGCGCCGGACGCTCCTCCTGCTGCCCGCGCGCCAGCCAGCGGGCGAACAGATCGCCGGCCACGCTTCCCGGCAACACGATGCAGAGGTATTGCAGAAACTCCGTGCGGAAGAGCCACGGCACAGGCGAGAAGTTCCACACCGCCTCGTTCCACGACCCCGGAACCGCCGCGCCCAGCTTCAGGGCGGCAATCAGGGCGACGATGCCCATCCGCAGCCAGAGGTTGCGGCGCGTCAGCCACCAGATCAGCGAACCCGCGACGACCACGTCGGCGAGAATCAGGATGATGATGTCCGACCGCACGACGCTCACCCCGACGCCCAGCCACCGGTACACGCCCATAAGGACCGCGAGGACCGCAATGCCGCCGGCGTTGAGCCACCCGTTCTGCCGCGGGATGAAGCCGGGAATCCGCACGAACATCGCGAAAAAGGCGCCCCAGACCGTCATCGTCACAAGGGCGCTCACGACGGGACGCTGCAACACGGCGTCGAGCGTCCACAGCCCCGTGTTGCCGAGCGCAACGGCGAAAAAGGCGAGCAGCAGGCCCCGTTTGAGGATCGAGACGACGATCCGCCGGGGCGGGTCGCCGCGGTTCAGCCTGCGGCCCAGCGAGAGCGGAAAGGCCGCGCCCATCGAAAAGAGGAAAAAGGGGAAGACGAGGTCCACCCACGTAATTCCCGCCACCGACGCATCGAAGACGAACGACGGCGGCGGCAGCTGCGCGTGGAACAGCCACGCCGGCAGGTCGGGATTCCAGGCGATGTAACCCGAGAGGACCATCCCCACGATGGCAAGTCCCCGCAGGATGTCCACGGCATAGGCACGATTATTCATTCAGGCAGTTTCAGTTTAATAATTTTAACTCCAAACGCCTGTAAAAATAAGAAAAATCAACACCAACACCCACAAAAGCAAAAACTTTTACACTGTTAGTCCCCCAAATAAGGGCATATCTGAAAATTACACACTATTTTCATTGCATGGAATTCCCGGCTAAGAGGGTTTATGTGTGTTTTCCGGCGAGCAAGTGCGGCCTGCACCGGGTTGTTTCCCGGGATGGATTGTCCGGCTGAAAGCCGGATATGGGAGTTCCGGCGAGCATGTTTTATGCATCGGAAAGAACGGGGCAAATGGATTGTACGAATGGTACTACCTCCTGCACCAGTTTGTCGTCGAAAGAGGGTACGCCGAGAGGTCAAGTCTTTCCGTTTTTCTTCGGGATATGCACTCTTCTCGATGGCTGGGGAGAGTAGCTTTCGTCTTTCAACGAAAGAATCAGTTTCTCAATGCGGGGAAGGCTTATACGGTCGATGGTTTCTCCATCTGCACCTTGTGTCATATTACCCGGCTTGGCATATATTTGTTGATATGCCAGGTAATACATTCCCTCATTGAAAAGAATACGATAAAGCCTCTCAAACCTATATTCCGTGGTTTGACTATGCTTTGTCAGACTGTTTAATACTCTTGCGGGACTTCTCATAATGCCTCTCGCATTTTCCGTTAATCGTATTAATGAATATTAGCTGCCGCCCTTCGCCGTGTGCGAGGCTTTCCCTCGCTCGGACTACTACGGCGGCTCCGTTACCATACCGGATATTCATAGACCTTCGTCCAATAGCCTTACGGCATTCCGGTTTAGGTAATCCCCGTTTGCGATATAATAACTATGGCGCGACAGATTGTCGGATATGACGTCCGCCTTTTACTGCTTATTGCAGTTGCGTCGTGATAAGTTCTTGCTCTCTCTGTACAACTACCACAATGAGAGTATCACGATATGACGAGTATAGTTACCTTAACGTCACAGTTTCGGAAGGTACCGCTCAGGCTGTCATTCAATCAATCCGGATTTTATCCTCATATCTGTCTTTCATCACCCCATTCAGTCGCAGTCCGGTAACTAACTGACTTATGGTTTACCCCGACATGCTACACTCCCTGTCCGGTTTCCCTTTCAGATAAGTCGGTTGATGATAGGTTATTTTCAAAGAACACTTACCTAATAGCTTGCCATCGCTATATTTATTATATCGCCTTGACGGGCGCACAGTTATTGGCCAGTTTCTGAAATTGAAAATAAAACTCGTTCAGCCGGGCAATAAACTGCGTCTTCGACGGGTCGCGTTTGATGACGACAAACTCCTCGGCGAAGATTCTTTTGACGATAAAACGGCTCCGGTTATGCTCCGATCCCGCCTTATAAAGCATCTGCTTAAAGCGGATATTCTCCTCCGTGGTGAGTTTGAAATTATACCTGTGGACTCTGGGATCTGTCGTTGTCGGGCGTCCGATCCTCTTTTTTGAACTTGTCATATCGTAGGTTGTAAGGTGGCGTGACTCGGGAACGCCACCCGGCCTCGCAGAGCGAGCACCTTTGTCGGACAAATGCCAATTTGTCGGACAAAGGTACAGCTCGCTCGCCTCAAGTGAGGCGAAAAATCCGCGGCGGAAAAATTTTCGAAAAATCTATGCCAAACCTCCGCTACGGCTTCCGAGGGTGGGTCGTTTCCCTCTGCAATATTACAACCATGCGGGCGCCAAAACAAACCCTCGGTACGGACTGGAGCGGTCTGGAGCGGACATCGGAACCGAGGTATTTCACCCAGTTGTATCTTGCAGCATGAAAGGTCGATTTTCTTATTGCGTTCATTATCCCGATATAAACTGCATGAAATAGAAAACGGTATTTTGAATGGTTTAAAACACAAAACCGGGCATACACGCTTTACGACTGCAAACCGAACATTCAATCTCAAAAACGTTGCACCATGGATTCATTAAAGGAAAAAGACAACCCTGCACCCAATCCTTCTAAACATCCCCGTATCGAAGTCGATGAGGAGCTGATGCGTCAGATGATCGCCGGACAAGCCCCTTTGGATTCGAAAGTCGTCCGCAGGATTCCCGAACCGGAAGAGGAAGATACGGACACTCCCGAGGGAAACACATCGGAAACGGTATCCGGAGCATCGGCACCGACTGCTGAGAAAACAGACGTCGACACCCAAACGACTACTGGAAAGGAGTCGGCCGGATTCCGGCGTAAAAAGATCGCGCTGCCGGATTTCGAACGCACGTTCTTCGCGCCGGTGGATTGCCGTAACCGCTCGGCAATCTATGTCAGCGCCCGAACCAAGCACAAAGTATCGGAAATACTCCACCTGTTAGGGAATGAGAGTACAAGGCTTACGGCCTTGGTCGACAATATGCTGCGGTTCGTCATGGACATTTACAGCGACGAGCTGAATTATCTCCACGAGAAGAAGAACAACAGACGACCGTTTTGAAAAAGCGGAGGCATTTCGACGCCAGATAGCAGGACGGAAGGGGCCGTCGAACGGGCAGGCCGCTCGCGGCTGAACATCAGAACCGGATCGTCAGGAGCCGCAGAATGTCGCCTTTTCCGACGGTAGCGTCCAGCAACACGCCGGGGATGGAAATACGCAAGGCTCGCCCCTCGGGCGATTCGCATGGCCTTGCGTATTTTCATCTCCGGCGTTTAATTCCCTGCCGGTGGGAAAACTCACATCGAAAATTACCCTGCCATTGACGAAGCAAGATCGGAAATCGAACTAGCTGTAAGATCGTAGGCCATTACTGTGCGACCTTGAAGACGCTGCTGAGTTTCTCGCTTAATGCCGCCATATCCTGTCCGATCTTGTCATTGGTGATTTTGGCATAGATTTGGGTCGTGGTGATCCGTTTATGTCCCAGCATCTTGCAGACCGTTTCCAGAGGTACACCCTGTGTGAGCGTAACCGTCGTAGCGAAGGTATGACGCGCCATGTGGATCGTCGGATTGAACGACAGACCGGCATGTCTGGCAACATGACGTAACGACATGTTCAGTGTTTTATAAGTGCCTTTAAGCGGAAAAACCTTCTCGCTTGTGCGATATGTATCCTTATAACGCTTGTAGAGCATTTCAGCGGCGGGAAGCAGTTTGACCCGGAACTGCGTACCTGTTTTCTGGCGCCTGTCGATAATCCAGCGCTCTCCGTTATCGTCCGTATGGATGTCCGCGTGGGTGAGTTTCACTACGTCCGCATGGCTCAGGCCCGTGAAGGCGCAGAAGACGAAGGCATCCCGGTTGATGCCTGTCCGATAGTTGGGGAGCCTGACATCCATGACAGCCTGCAATTCCGAAGCCGAGAGGTAGCGACGTTCCGAGTACTCCGGCCTGACGTAGAAACCTGCGAAAGGATCGGTGGGAATCCAGCCGTTCTTATACGCCGTGTAGGTCATCAGCTTCAGTTTCTTGATAGTCGAATGGATCGTCCCGGAACGCATCCCTTGTACCGAGGAGAGGTAGACTACAAACTTTTCGATGAAATCCCGCTTCAGCTCTTTGAAAGGAATATCTTTTACACGGTATTCGTATTCGAGGAAAGAGGCAGTTTGCGGTAATTGTCATAGCTCGAATAGGCGCGGTCTTTGCCCACACGTTTGAGGAACCCTGCAAGGTATTCGTCGAAGGTCTGCAACAGCAGGCGGCAGTCGTCGCCCATACCGAGGAAGGCGTTGCGGACTTTTTCGGCCGTAACATACGAATCACGGTCGCAGAGCCGCTGGTACTGCTTGCCGATATTGGTCTTGATATTTTCCAGTTTTTCATTGAGACGCTGAGCTTCGAGGCTCTTACCGGAAGCCTTGTTCGCCTTGGCATCCCAAAGGGTGGAGCGAACGGTGAGTTTGCAGCTGAACTGCGACATCGTACCATTAATCGTGATACGACCCATGACGGGAACCTGACCATGTTTTTCCGACTGCCTTTTCACATAGAAAAAGACTTTGAAAGTGCTGCGTTGCATGATAACCTGAACTTTGTGGATTTGTTAAACGTTAAGTCAGGTTATTTGTTATGCGGAAATCCAACACAATAAGCTGAAAACAAGCACTTTAGTGTAAACCAAAGCATTTCGGGCAGGTAACGGATAAGTAACACAACTCACCGTTAATCCTGCCCGAATGTGCAATTCTATTGCTCGGAGCATATGCAGAACAGAGAATTAAATACCTGTAAACATGATATTTACTCTTTTCTGCATGTTCGTTTACCTACAAATACCGAACCCTTGCGGGTTCGGTATTTCGTTTTATGCATTATCTTTGCGGTGGAAAACCCGGCAACCCGGACGGTTTGCTGCGTATTTGCCAAACAAACGAAAACGATTCGTATGGAAGAACACAATATCCTCATCCCCCTGCTGCTGACACTCGGCGCGGGCCTCGCCACGGGCATCGGCAGCGCGATCGCCTTCTTCGCCAAACGCACCAACAAACGGCTGCTTTCGTTCTCGCTGGGCCTCTCGGGCGGCGTGATGATCTACGTCTCGTTCGTCGAGCTGTTCCAGCAGGCAAACACGACCCTCTCGGCCGAATGGGGCGCACACACGGGCGTGATCGTCACCGTGGCGAGTTTCTTCGCGGGCATTCTGCTGATCGGCGTCATCGACCGGCTGGTCCCCTCGATCGAGAATCCCCACGAAGCACACAGAGTCGAGGAGATGGACCATCAGCCGCACAATCCCCGTCTGATGCGCATGGGCGTGATGACGGCGCTGGCCATCGGCATCCACAACTTCCCCGAAGGCATCGCCACCTTCACTTCGGCGGTGGACAACATGGCCCTCGGCGTAGCCATCGCCGTGGCCATCGCCATCCACAACATTCCCGAAGGCATCGCCGTCTCGATCCCGATCTACTACGCCACGGGCGACCGCCGAAAGGCTTTCCGCCTGTCGCTCCTCTCGGGCCTCGCCGAACCGGTCGGCGCCGTACTGGCCTATCTGGTGCTGACGCCCTTCATGACCCCGACGCTGATGGGCTGCATCCTTGCAGGCGTGGCAGGCATCATGGTCTTCATCTCGATCGACGAACTGCTGCCCGCGGCCCGCGAATACGGCGAGGCGCACATCTCCATCTACGGCGTGGTGGCCGGCATGGCCCTGATGGCCGTGAGTCTGATCCTGCTGGCATGATCAAACAATTCAGAATTCACAATTCAAAATTCATAGTTTGGACATCTTACTCCTCATCATCGGCCTCGGACTGATCCTCGCAGGCGCGAACTTCCTGACGGACGGCTCCGCGGCGTTGGCGCAGCGGTTCCGCGTGCCGGAATTCATCATCGGGCTCACGGTGGTCGCCGTCGGTACCTCGACGCCCGAACTGGTCGTGTCGGTGCTCTCGGCCATCGCAGGCAAAAGCGACGTGGCAATCGGCAACGTCGTGGGGTCGAACATCTTCAACGTCTTCGTCATCCTGGGCGTCTGCGCCCTTATCCGCCCCCTGCCGCTCACGGCGGGCAACATCCGCCGCGACATTCCGTTCGGAGTGATCGTATCGCTGTTGCTGCTGGCGCTGGCAGCGGACTCCTATGTCTTCAAAGGTGCGGCGGACCGCATCGGACGCATCGACGGCATCGTCATGCTCCTGCTCTACGGCGCGCTGATGTGGTACACGATCCACACCACGAAACGGCCCGAGGCGACGGCCCCGGACGCCGGAGCGAAACCCGGAATGGCCGGATGGCTCATGGCCGCGATGATCGTCGGAGGCCTCGCCGGACTGATTTTCGGCGGCGAAATGTTCCTCCGCAGCGCCACGGAGATCGCCCGGCGGCTCGGAATCAGCGAATCGGTGATCGCCATCACGCTCGTGGCTGGCGGCACATCGCTGCCCGAGCTGGCCTCGTCGCTCGTGTCGCTGTTCAAGGGCAAGGCCGACATGGCGCTGGGCAACGTCATCGGATCGAACATCGCCAACATCCTGCTGATCCTGGGCTTGAGCGCGACGATCCATCCGCTCTCGATGGACGGCATCACGGTCTGGGACCTGCTGATGGTCGTATTGAGTTCGGTGCTGCTGTTCCTCGCGGCCTTCACGTTCAAACGCCGGGCGATCGACCGTTGGGAGGGCGCGATCTTCCTGGCGATCTACGTCGCCTACATCGGGTATCTGATACGATAATCCGACCGCAAACCCACGGCTCACAGCCGTGTTTACAAATCCGGCCTACTCCTAAATCCCGCCGAGGCGGGATTTAAAACGAGGAGTCGTCCGAACCGGCCTGCATCAGGTAACGGTCGACGAGCCGCGGCACGGCATAGTCGCCCAGCGAGTCGGCCGGGACGGCCATAGCAGCGGCGGCCGGAGTGAATGCAGGCGTTTCGATGCGGTGAACGACCGCATGAAGCCGCTGGTGAGACAGCTGGTGCCGGGGCAGGGAAACGCTGCGCACCAGATGCCACGGACCGTCACCCAGCAGGCGGCGGAACTGCGGCAGAGCCGCGAGGTCCGGGAATTCAACGGGAGCGTCGGTCTCGATCAGCGGAAACTCGTAAAGTCCCTGCCAGATGTCGCGCCCCTCGCGGCGGTGCAGCAGGACCCGGTCGCCCGAGGCGACGTGCAGGTAATTGAACCAGCGGTCGCGGACCCGGGTTTTGCCTCGTTTCACGGGACGGTCGGCGACGGTTCCGGCAGCGAGGGCCAGACAGCTCTCCGACAGCGGACATGCTTCGCAGCGGGGCGACGCGGGCGTACACTGAATCGCCCCGAAGTCCATGATCGCCTGGTTGTAGCGGCCCGGATGCGCGGCGTCGAGCTGCGACTGCGCCAAGCAGGCGAAAGCCCGTTTTCCGGCCGTGGTGTCGATCGGTTCGGCGAGGTCGAAGAGCCGCGAGAGCACCCGGTAGACATTGCCGTCGACGACGGCGCACGGAGCGTCGTAAGCCGCCGAGCAGATGGCCGCCGCGGTATAGTCGCCCACGCCGCGCAGCGAACGCACGTCGTCCAACGAGCGGGGAAACACCCCTCCGAAACGCTCTACGACCTCACGGGCGGCGGCCCGGAGGTTGCGGGCGCGGCTGTAATAGCCCAGCCCCTGCCAGAGTTTCAGCACCTCGTCCTCGGGCGCGGCGGCGAGCGACGCAACGTCGGGAAAACGCTCCGTGAAACGGAGGTAGTACTCCATCCCCTGCGCCACGCGGGTCTGCTGGAGGATCACTTCCGAGAGCCAGATCCGGTAGGGATCGCGCGTACGACGCCACGGCAGGTCACGACCCTCGCGGGCGTACCAGTCGAGCAGTATTTCGGCAATGCGGTTCATAACGGAAGACAAAAATACGACTTCGGAATCAAATTTGAAGCATTCAGACCCAATTAAAACGAGATGCATATGGAAAGGAAGCACACTTTGATAGACAACGCCGCCGAAAAGCGTTACGAACTCGACCTCGGAGACGGCATGGCCCTGGCCGAATACGTTTTGGGACACGGACTTATCGTACTGACGCACACCGAAGTGCCCCCGAAGTACGAAGGTCGGGGCATCGGCAAGGAGCTGGTGCAGGGCGTGCTGGAGGACATCCGCAGAAAGAAGCTCAAGGTCGTCCCCCAATGCCCGTTCGTCGCGACCTATATCCGCCGCCACCCCGAATGGATGGACTTGGTGCTAACCGCCGCAAACAAGCAGGCCTGGGCAGGTCCGGCCCCCCCACAACCGGACTCTTTTCGAAGGGTCCGATTCTGCCTCCTCCCGACAGGCATCTTCCCGCTCAATAAACACTTCCCGCTCAATAAATATAGGTATTCGCTTTTTCCGAAAAATTTCCGGCTCGAAATTTGGTTTATTTTATAAACTACTTTATATTTGTAATGGATTTACAAACCGAGCAACCGCTCACAACCGGAAAAAGCCATGGAAATCACTCCCGCCCGCACCGACAAACGCCGCCTTTTCGCGCGCTGGTTCATCCGCCGCCTGACCACCTGCGTCGTGGTCTGCGCCTTTCTCGCCTTCGTCAACTGGCAAACCTCGCCCCACTACTGGTGGGTGCTGTGGGTCATCGCCGGATGGGGGCTGAACATCGCCCTGTCGCTCGCCTGGTATCTGTTCGACTGCGACGACGAATGCAATTACCGCAACCGCTGAAAAAAACGAAACGATGGACAACAAAAACTTCAACGCCGACCAAAGCATCGAACTCATCCAGCGCATGATCCGCGACACGCGCCGCAACCTTTCGTCGGGCAGCAGCAACCTCTTCATCCTATGGGGATACCTGCTCGCCGCAACCGCCGTCGGGATTTTCCTCCTGCTGACCTTCACCGAAAGTCGCGCCTGGCAATGGCTGTGGCTGCCCGCGCTGGCCGCCGGATGGGCCGCTACGTGGTGGTACAACCGCCGCCGTGTATCGCAGGTCAAAAGCTACACCGACCGCCTGCTGGAACAGGTATGGGGATGCATAGCAGGTCTGGCCGCCTTTTCTACCTTCGTGATCTGCATGGAGCGGGAATGGCCTGTCGATCCGCTGTTCCCGGTCCTGCTGCTGATCAGCGCAGGACTTTTCATCTCGGGAACGGTGATTCACAACAAATATATGTATTACGTTTCGTGCTTCCTATTGCCGGTTGCCTTCGGCATCATCCGCGAATCGTGGATCAATGTCAACCCGGACGGCAACCTGATTCAGTTCGCCGTGGCGGTCCTCGTCGGGCTCGCAGGTTCGGGATACGCACTCAAACGACAAGTCAAACGCGACGCCGCAGAAGCTTCGGAAAACCGATAACACCATGGAAGACCGTAAACTCGAAGCCGCCGAAAGCCTGGCGCTAATCGGCCGCATGATCGAAAACACCCGCAGCCGCATGGTCCGCAACTCGGGCCGTCCGCTGCTGGCATGGGGCTACGCCACCGTACTGACGACGCTCGCCGTCTGGGGCGCAGTCCTCTATTTCCAAAACCCGCGCTGGAACTACCTCTGGCTGATGCTGCCCCTGCTGGGCTGGCTGCTGATGTGGATTTCGCGCGAGAAGAAGCCCGAAGGCGAGGTGCGCACGTTCGTCGACCGCGTGATCGGGAACGTCTGGACGGTAATGGGTCTTTCGGCGTGGTTCGTCAGCATGCTGGCGCTCTTCACGCCCATGCGCCTGCCGATACTCTTCATCATTCTGCTCATCATGGGCATGGGAACCACCGTGACGGGGCTGATCATCCGCTTCACGCCCACCGCCGTCGGGGGCGTCGCGGCCATCATCCTCGCTCCGTTCACGCTGATCGCCGGCAACATGTGGCAGCCGCTGCTTTTCATCGCCGGATTCGTGGTGATGATGATCGTTCCGGGGCATATCCTCAACTACAAGTCGAACCACCCTGCCCGATAACGCGATGTTCAAAGAGCTGAATCCCCTGTTGCACTCCGAATTGAGGCTGGCCGTCGTTTCGATCCTCATCGGGGTCGAAAGCGCCGACTTCGTCTTCATCCGGCAGCAGACCGGAGCCACCGCCGGAAATCTCTCGGTGCAGCTGGACAAACTCGCAAAAGCCGGTTACATCGAAGTCGAGAAGACCTTCCGCGGCAAGATTCCCTGCACGGTGTGCCGCATCACCGACGCCGGGCGCGACGCCTTCGCCGAATACGTCGAGGCGCTGCAATCGTATATCAAGAGATAAATATGGCTATACACAGGGGTTATTCGTCGCGTTTCGCGGCGGGAAGTGTTCCGCATTATCGCTTGCAGCGGAAGAAGAACGGCATGAAGGCGAAGCGTTAAAAAACGGGGCCGGTTTGCTTGCAAACCCGCGTCAGGCGCCCGTTTTAGCACAGCCAAATGTACCGCGTCTTTGCCGCGATTGTTTGCCGCTTTTGCCATCAAAAGCGGCAAACAATCGCGGCAAAGACGCGGTACATTGGCAACTTTTACCACCAAAAGGTGCCAATATCCCGCACGGAAGTGCAAATCAGATCGTACAGAAAAACGTCACCAGAAACGGGACGCTGAAATCGAGCGCACAGCCGTGGAAGATCGAAACCACGGCATAGGGCCGCCCGGCGGCCTGCGTGATGACGGGCAGCGTGGTGTCGAAGGTCGTCGCGCCGCCGATCGACACGGCGGCCAGAGGTCCGCACCAGCGCGCCACGAGCGGTGCGGCCAGCAGGGTGAAGATTTCACGCATGACGTTGCACAGCAGGGCGATCGTCGCCAGCTCCGGTCCCCGGAGGTCGGCGATGAAGATGCTCGAAAGCGAATAGTAGCCGAATCCCGCGCCCACGGCCAGCGAGTCGGTCAGCGACCAGCCGCCGAGCAGCGGCGCGGCGAGGGCCGCACCGGCCAGCGTGCCTACGGCCGTGGCGACGGGCAGCAGCGCCAGCCGCGGATCGAGCCGCCGGACCCGCTCCGCAAGGGTGCGGTCGTTGCCCAGCGTCACGCCGACGCAGAACATCAGCGCGTAAAGCACATAGGCGCTCATGCGCGAACCAGTCATGTCGAACGGCGCAAAAAGCCCCGCGACGCACCCCGCGACGAAAAAGGCGACGATCACCAGACTCCCTTTCAGGGCCGTCCACGCGGAAACGGGAGCTTCGTCCGCATCTCCGCCTTCGTCCGCAGACACAGCGCGGCCGCGAATACGCCGCCACAGCAACCACGCAGCGAAGACGCTCCCCGCAACGGACAGCGCGAAGATCGCAAAGGCGGCCGCCCCGAGCGTCGCCAGAGAGCCGACGACCGCCGGATCGGAACCGACCTCGACGCCCAGCAGGAACAACAGCGCCCAGATAATGAAGGTGATGAGACGTTGTACGAAGGCGAGGCGCCAGCCGACAAGCAGGCGCCCCGTCACAATGCCTCCGATGATGACGGCGAATATTGCAAGCATTCCGGTTACTCCTTTTTCGACGTGAGTTTCTCGATCTGCCGCTCGGCCTCGGCTTCGAGGTTGGCAGCCTGCTTCTCGGCCTCCTGCACCAGCTTATCCCCGCCCTTCTCGGCGGCAATCCTGGCCAAAGCCCCCTTCGAAGCCGCGGCTTCGACGAGTTTCGCGCGCTGTTCCTGCGCGGCGGCGATGAGTTTCTCGCCGGCGCGCTTCGCCTCGGCGCGGAGGTTTTCAGCCTGTTTGGCGATCTCTTCCGAGAGCGACTCGCTGCCCGTGAGTTTCTGTATCTGCTCGTCGACGACGTTCTTCACGGCCTCCTCGGCGGCCTCCCTGATCCCGAGGGTGATCTTCGGCGAGGAGAACGTGCCGCCGATGTTCACGCCGACCGACTGGAGCGTCTTCCCGCCCGGAACGGCCACCCGGGCCTTGTAGTCGATGGTCTGGTCAAGCCCCGTCGAACCCGCGAGGTTGATGTTCACGCCGCCCATCTTCAGATCGAAGGGCTGCGTGGTGATGCGCCCGTCCTTAATGGAGAAACGAATGGCGACATCCCGGGCCTCGATTTTCCGCAGGTCGTCGTTGCCCAGCGCCTTGGCCAGGGCATCGAACGCCTCGATATTCTGCACGTGGATATTGGCCGACTTGATCTCGCCCGCAGCGTTGAGCGACCGCAGGTCGGGAGACATTGCGGCGTCGAGCGACGTGCCGAGGTCGAGTGACAGCGAATAGTCGCCGCCCGTCTTGGCGAAGATCGGCACGAGTTGCTGCACCATCTCCAGCTCCTCGAAGGTCTTCCGGAACGAAGCGCCCGAAACGGCGGCATCGAGTTTCAGGACCGGACGCGCCGGATCGGCGGCCGTCGAGTAGCTGCCCGAAGCGGTGGCCCTGCCGCCGAAGACGCCCATCGCGAGCCGTTCGAGCGACAGCGCGCCGCCGGCAACGCGCATCTCGCCCGAGATGTCGCCGATCGTCATCTTTTCGAAAAGCACCTTTCGCAGATCGGTGTTGAGCGAGAGGTTCAGGTTGCGCGGGACCTCGATGGCCCGCACCGGTTCCGCCGGAGCCTCTTCGTCCGCGGCCCCGCCTTCCGCCGAGGGCATGGCGTCCATGATCTCGTTCAGGTCGAGCAGCTCCGATTTCACGTAGAGGCGCCCCGAAAGCACGTCGTCCCGCAGCAGGTAACCGATGTAACCGGTCAGCTGGCCGTTGGCCGAAAGGTCGCTCCTGCCGACCGTCAGGCCGAACTCCCCGAGCGTCATCGCGGCGGGCGTGACGGTGGCCGCAGCGCGGCGGATACGGACCGCCGGGAGGTTGGGAAGCGTCAGCCCCACCCCTTCGACGACGAAGGTTCCCTGCGCGCCCAACCGTTCGTAGCGGTTCTTCTCGATGTCGGACATGCGGCCCGAAAGTTTTAGGTCCGCAGTGATCAGACCGCCCAGGTCGACGCCCTTTTCCAGCGGATAGACCTCCTTCACGGCTCCCAGGTCGACCCGTCCGTCGGCCGAAGCCCGGAAAACGGGGTCGCTGACGAGATTCGTGGCGTAGAAGGTCGCCGCAACGGAATTTCCGGCCATCCGAAGCCCGAATTTCGAGAGATCCACGACCGTCTTGTCCATCACCGATCCGGGGTTCGAGACCCTGGCGGCGATATTGATGTCCGTCACGGCCTTGGGCAGCGAGGAGTACTGGAAACTGCCGTTGCGGACCTCGGTTTTCAGTTCGAAGGCCGGAAGCGCCGGGCCGCGCATTTCGCCCCGGGCCCAGAGTTCCATCGACAGTTCACCGCCCGCCGTAAGGTTCTTGAACTCACGGGTGTAGAAGGCCGGGATCAGCGACAGCACGTCCTTGAACTGCACCTTGTCGCAGCCGGCCTTGAGGTCCATGGCCACGGCGTCGCCGTCCAGTTCGACCCAGCCGTCGAGACCGACCGAAATGGCGTTCAGGCGCAGCGTATTGCGCGAGAAAGTGAAGCGGTTGTTCGCAAGGTCGGCGTCGATCACGGCGACAAGCTCCGCCTCGGCGTCGCTCAACAGCGGAATGCCGCCCGACACGAAACGCATGGCGGCGGCCGTCAGCCGCAGGTCGAGGTCGGTGCGGTCGGCCGACATGTTGCCCCGGAGACGCAGCGAGAGGGGCGCGGTCGAGAACCGCATGTTCGTCGAATCGTCCTCGTAGCGGATCGCCGCGTCGGAAATGCGGAAGTCGCGGACCGAAAGCCGGAACGACGACGGCGCGGGCTCCTCTGCGGGAACCTCCTCCGCGGGAGCCTCCGAGGGTTTCATCACGTCCCAGCTGACGGCTCCGTCGGCGAGTTTGTGCGCATGCACCGCCGGCGAGGCGAGGATGACCTTCGTCACCTCGAATCCGCTGTCGCCGAAAAGCGACATCAGATTGACGACCACAGAAATACGCCGTGCGGCGACGATCGTGTCGCCTTCGAAACGGTCGACGCCCACCAGCGTCAGCCCCTTCAGTTCCACCGAAGCGTTGGGGAAATGGCGCAGCAGGCTGATGTCGAGTTTCTCGAAATCCAGCCGGGCGGCGAGCATTGCATTGGCCTCGCGCTTCACGATGTCGGCGATCTTGCCCCGGAGCGCGGCCGGCGCGATCAGGGCGATAGCCAGGATAACGACCACGGCTATAACCGCGATCTTCACGATTTTTTTCATTCCGTATCTGTTTTACAGGCAAAAACCGTGGTTTCCGCCTCCTTGAATCCCATTTTTGCGTACAGTCTGCGCGCAGCCCCGCGCGAAGGGTTGGAGGTGAGCATCACCTTCCCGGCGCCGACCGCGGCGGCATGCGCCTGCGCCGCGCGCACGAGCGCCTCGCCCGCCCCGAATCCCCGGGCCGCGGCGTCGACCACCACATCCTCGATCCACGCCTTGCGCCCCGACGGCACGTCGTACCACACCAAGGTCAGCGCCCCGACGACAGCGCCGCCGGACTCCGCGGTGAAAAGCGCCGCCGAAGGGTTCGCCGCCACTGCCCGCAGCCGCTCCCCGGAAGGGGCCTCCAGCCGCGGCGAAAGCTGCGGCATCAGCCGCCCGAACGCTTCGAGCAGCGAATCGGTGACCTCGGTCACCTGTCGCACCTCAAGTTTCATTTCAGCACAAAGATACCCTTTTTAACGGAAACGTTGCGGCAGTCTGCGGAAAAAAGCGTACTTTTACCCCGCAACGGCCCGCGCCCTGAAACGGCGCACAAAATAGCCGCGATTTGCAAAATAATATTATCTTTGTAATTCCAAAAGATACGACATCCGCCATGCGCAAACTGGTAATCATTCCGACCTATAACGAAAAAGAGAACATTTCAGCGATGATCGACAAGGTCTTCTCGCTGCCCGAACCCTTCGAGATGCTCGTCATCGACGACGGTTCGCCCGACGGCACGGCCGCGATCGTCAAGGAGCGCCGGAAGGAGTTCCCGGAGAGGCTCCACCTCATGGAACGGGCCGGGAAACTGGGCCTGGGCACGGCCTACCTCGCGGGATTCCGCTGGGGACTGGAGAACGGATTCGACTACATCTGCGAGATGGACTGCGACTTTTCGCACAACCCCGACGATCTGGTGCGCCTCTACCGCGCCGCCGCCGAGGGCAACGACGTGGTGGTCGGTTCGCGCTACGTGCAGGGCGTCAACGTGGTCAACTGGCCCATGTCGCGCCTTCTGATGTCCTACTTCGCCTCGATGTACGTGCGCATCGTCACGCGCATGCCGCTGCGCGACGCCACCGCCGGATTCGTCTGCTACTCGCGCCGGGCGCTGGAGACGATCGACCTCGACGCCGTCCGCATGAAGGGCTACGGGTTCCAGATCGAGATGAAATACTCGGCCTGGCGGCTGGGAATGCGGCTCAAGGAGGTGTCGATCATCTTCGTCGAACGCCGCGAGGGAACGTCGAAGATGTCGGGAGGAATCTTCGGAGAGGCGTTCTTCGGGGTGCTGAAACTCCCCTTCCGCCGTATCCGCAAACGCAAATGATGCGGGGCCGGAAAGACAGCCCGGTCAGAAGGTGAAGAAATAATTCATAAAGAAATTCCAGAACGTCACCACGCCGATGGCAAAGAGTTTCGCCAGGTAGAAATTCAGGCGGAAACGGCCGTGCAGGACGTAGATGGTGGCGTTGTTGATCACCAGCCCGACAGCCGCGATGCCCAGGAACCGAAGGTACTGGCCCGTGATGTCGGGATTTTCGTTCTGGAACGTCCAGATGCGGTTGAGAATGTAGTTCGAAGTCGAGGCGCAGAGGAATCCCAGCGAATTGGCCACATATTTGTTCAGCTTCAGCCACTCCTTGCAGAGATAGGTGACGCCGAAATCGACGAAGACGCCCGAGCCGCCGACGACGCAGAATTTGAAAAACTGTTCTATCATAAATTTCCGACCTCCGTCGGGACGGATTTTCCGTTAAACCAATTCGTATAACCCTCCCGGCGCAGCGCAAACCCCACGTCGAAAGTCTCGCCGGCCAGCTGCGGCAGAACGGTGAAGGTCACCCCGCGCGTCAGTTCGCTGTCGGCCGGAATCGTGAAGGTCTCGCCGGTGGGGAACTCGTCGACCCGGAAACGCCCGTGTTTCCACAGCATCACCAGCTGCGTGTCGCCCGCACCCACGCGGATCGCATAGGGATAGGGATTCCTGATGCGCAGTTCGAGGCGCAGCGTCTCGCCCGCGGCCACCCGCCCGGGCAGGCCCGTAAAGGCGATGTCCACCAACCGTACGGGGTGGAAAGCCGGATCGACGAACCAGGTGAAACTCCGGCCGTTGGCCATCGTGAGGGTCCGCACCTGCCGGGTGCTGTCCGAGACGGTCCCGTCCGGGCATTCGACGAGCACTTCGCGGCCGATGAACTGCGAATCGTCGTCGCGGAACTGCCACTGATGCGTACGGTAACGGATATTGGGCTGGCAGTAGGCCTCGCCGCCCGTATAGAACGCATATTTGGCCGCAACGGCGTAACCGTAGCGGAAAACCACCGGACGGCCGTCGGCCTCGGCGGCGATGGCGGCGTAGCTCTCCGGATTGTTGAACACCTCGAAACGGATGCCCAGCGGATTGAAGATCATCACCAGTCGCACCAGGACGATCAGTCCGACGGTCACGCCCCCGGCCCGCATCACGTAACGGCGCGTGCGGGGATGCCGCCGCGCATAGGCGAACAACACGCAGACCAGTCCGAAGCAGGAGACGATCACCCACTGGGGCTGGACGTAACCGCGCAGCGACGAGAGCATGAAAAAGACAATAAAGGCCACGGGCAGGAGCTTCAGCGCCCGCCCGACGGGGGTCTGCGGCTTCACCTTCCGCCATGCCTGCACGTAAAGCGGCACGAAGAAAGGATTGAAGACCACCAGCACGTTGGCCAGGAATTCGACGACGTAGCCGGGTCTGAAGACCGAGTTGCGGCCCGAAAGGTGGTAGGCGAACGACGCCCAGTCGTGCTCGTACTGCCACACGAGGTGCGGCACGAGCAGCAGCAGCGCCACCGCGCCGCTTGAATACAGGGCAGGACGCAGCAGCTGCCGCGGGTTGGCGGCCAGCGCGAAAAGAACCACCAGCGCGCCGTGGTATTTGCTGTAAGCCATCAGCGCCATGGCAATACCCATCCACAACCACGCCCGGCGGCGGTTTTCGGAAAACCATTTGAAAGTCAGCAGAAACAACGCCGTGGTGAACATCAGCGGCCCGTCGGGCACGGCGATGAAGCCGTAGAGCTGGAGCATCAGCGTCGCGGCCGACACCACGACGAACAGCGCGGCGTCGCGGCGGCCGGCATCCGCCGGGCGGATCAGACGCCACAGAATCCAGAGGTAGAGGGGTTGCAGCACGGTGAAGAAAAACCGCACGCCCAGCTCCCCGCCGAAGAGACGCTCTCCGGCCCAGACCAGCAGCGCCGTCACGGGCGGATGGTCGAAATACCCCCATGCGAGCCGTTCGGCGAACATATGGTAGTAGGCCTCGTCGTTGGCAAGCTCCGTAAAGCCGGCCTGCACGAGGTTTGCGATCCACCACACCCCGAGCCACAGAAGGACCAGCCTGTCGGCCCCCAGCGAGGCGTATGACTTTTTGAAAGATGCTTCCATACCGGGAAGCAAAGGTAGAAAAATTTATCCGTTCCGCCTAAAAAAGCCCCGCTTTGTCCCCGAAACCATCCGGCAGCCCCGCAGCGAGGGGGGGGGCGGACAGCGGCGCAGGCCGGCCGCAAAATCACGCGCCGGGCAAATTTTTCAGACCCGGAGACGGGCCGTTTGGAGGAAATGAACTATTTTTGCAGCCGTTATGAAAACCAGACAAGAACTGACCGAAATCCTCGATTTCATTGCGGACTACGCGACCTACCTGCTCGCATCCGGCGTCCACACCTCGCGTGTGATCCGCAATTCGCAGCGTATCGGACAGTCGCAGGGAGTCGACATTCAGCTGTCGAGTTTCCAGAAAAGCACGATCCTCACGGTCCGCGACGACGCGACGGGCGAAGCCGTCACCCGCGTGGTGAAGATTCCCGCCCTGCCGATCAGTTTCGAACGCAACTCCGACCTGAGCGCCCTGAGCTGGGACGCCCTCGACGACCGGCTCCCCCTGGACGAAATCCGCCGGCGCTACGGGGAGCTGATCGACAAACCGCGCATCGACCCGATCTTCGTGCTGGTGACCGTCGGACTGGCCAACGCCTCGTTCTGCCGTCTTTTCGGCGGCGAAGCCCACGAGCGTGGCGGTGAAGACGATGCCCGCGGGCATCGTCTTCACCGCCACGCTCGTGGGCTTCGCCGCCCGGCAGCGGATGCAGGCGCACGGCGTCAACCACTTCCTGATCTTCATCATCTCGGCCTTCATGGCCTCGCTGTGCGCCTCGGCGGCCCTGCGCTTCGACTGCACGGCGGAGACGGCCCTCGCCACGAGCGTACTGTACCTCGTGCCGGGCGTGCCGCTGATCAACGGCGTGATCGACATCGTCGAAGGCCACATCCTGATCGGATTCAGCCGGCTGATCAACGCCCTGCTGCTGATCATCTGCATCGCCATCGGGCTTTCGGCGACTTTGCTAATGGTTAAAAACAGCCTGCTATGATCGCTGCGGACATTTTTCTCGACGGGTTTTTCGCGGCCGTGGCGGCCGTCGGCTTCGGCGCCGTCTCCGATCCCCCGATGCGCGCCTTCCCGCGCATCGCCCTGCTGGCCACCGTGGGACACGCCCTGCGGTTCTGCCTGATGAACTGCGCCGGCATGGACATCGCCACGGCGTCGCTCTGCGCCGCAACGGCCATCGGCTTCGGAAGCCTCTGGCTGGGCAAGGCCATCCGCTGCCCGATGACGGCGCTTTACATCCCGGCGCTGCTGCCGATGGTTCCGGGCATCTACGCCTACAAGACGGTCTTCTCGCTCATCATGTTCCTCCAGTCGCTCAACGACCCGGGGCAGGGCATGCAGTACATGCAGCTGTTCTTCCTCAACGCCACCGTGTCGTTGAGCGTCATCGCCCTGCTGGCCGCCGGAGCCACGCTGCCGATCTTCGTCTTCAACCGCCGGGCGTTCTCGCTCACGCGGCGCAGAAAAAACGTGAAATAAACCTTCCGCATGGAGACTTTCTGGAATACCATCGCTTCCTACAACGCCGCGACATGGCCCGCACAGCTCGCGCTGACGCTGGCGGCCGTCGTCCTGACCCTGCTGCTCTACTTCCGCCCCTCGCCCGCCGTGCGGATCGCGATGAAGGTGTTCATGGCGCTCCTGAACTTCTGGATCGCCGGGGTCTATTACCTCGTCTGCTGCGAGCCGCGCGAACACCACGACCTGCTGGCGCTGTTCTGGGCCATCATGGGGTGCATCTGGGTCTACGACCTGGCGGTCGGGCACGCCTCGCTGCAACGCACGGGCAACCACAAGGCGTTCGCCGCGCTGCTGTTCGCCATGCCGCTCGTCTACCCGCTGTTCTCGCTCCTGCTGGGCCGCACCTTCCCGATGATCACCTCGCCGGTGATGCCCTGCTCGGTGGCGGTCTTCACGATCGGGCTGATGCTGGCCTTTTCGGAGAGAGTCAACATCGTGCTGGCGATGTTCCTCTGCCACTGGGCGCTGATCGGACTTTCGAAGGTCTACTTCTTCGGCATTCCGGAGGATTACCTGCTGGCATGCAGCATCGTCCCGGCGCTGTACCTCTTCTTCCGCGAATACATCCGCGACAACGCCGGGCGGCCCACGAAACCCTCGCCGCGGGTGCTCAACGCGCTGCTCGCGGTGATGTGCCTGATCATCGGGTGCTTCTTCGCCTTCACGCTGCTGCACCAGCTCAACCTCTTCACCGACTGCTGACACGCCGCACACACGCAAAAAAAGCGCCCGGCCAACCGGACGCTTCTTTTTTTTGCGGCAGACACCGCCTATTCGTTGCGGCGCAGGTCCCACTTGTTGTTGGCGCCGATGACGGCCTCCACCAGGTCGTCGCCGTAAACCGCCATGTTCGAATAGGTCTGGCCGTAGGTCATCGTGGCGTTCGAAGCCCCCGCGAAATCCATCAGCACGATGCCGGCGTTTCCGCGGAAATCGGGCCGGTTCAGCTTGTCCGCCGTATAGCGGTTGTAGCGGTTGGCGCAATAGTCATAGTCGCCCAAAGCCCCGAGGATGCCAAGCCCCGTCACGCTGCAATGGTCTCTGTCATAGCAGCTCACGTAGTTCATACACCAGCGCGCGACGTCCGTCGCATTGTAGGTGTAGGCGATGCACTCGTCGATGGCCGCATACTTGCTCACGCCGTCCGAAGCCCCGTTCTTGATGTTGTAGAGGTCGTTGACCTTGATCGGAGCCGCCTCGCCGGTGTTGCCGTGGAGCGAGGTCTCGAAGACCACCTTATCGTTCGTCCAGTTCAGATAGGCCCCGAGATACTCCCCGCCATTGTCCGATTTATAATCTTCGCGGATGACGAACAGGATCTTGCCCCGGGCGTCGGCGAGCGTCATCCGCGGCGTGAAGTCGGCGATACGGCCGTTGCAACGGGACTTGATGTAGCTCACGACACTCTTGTTCCACCCTCTTTTATTGGCGTTGGTGGAGGTGTTCTCATATTTCATATGCACGAGCAGCGTCTCGCCCGGATGCTCCTCCAGGAAACGCACGAAGCGGTCGAGCACCTGCGAAAGCAGGAAGGGCGACAGCTCCTGCCGACCGGACGCGCCCGGCGTATAACCGCCGCGGGCCGGATCGCCCAGCACGGAGATGCCGTGATGAATCGGAAGGTCCTTTACGGAAGCCGAAGACGCGCAGGGACGCAGGTCGAACATGCGGACGCCCGCCGCCAGCTGCTCCTCGATGGAAAGTTCCTGCGCCTTGGTGACTTTCGTTGTGTTGGTGTTGCCTAACCAGGAAAGCAGCCATTTGAAATGGTATCTCTCATGCGGCATACCGCTCTTATATTCGTAATGCGAGCCGTAGATCGCGCAGGCGTCGTGCGATCCGGGAATGGAGATCTGCGAGAGGAAAGCGTTATCGGGCAGGTATTTCATCCAGTCGGACCGGTCCGAGGCAATGTGCTGGGCCTGGGCCGGCATGTCGCCGACCGAGAACGAATAGCGGTGTCCGGCCCGGAGCGTCGCCGGCGTGGTGTAGCTGTAAGTCCGCCCTTGGGTCGTAACGGCCGTCAGCGTCAGGCCGCGGATGTCCTGCGGCAGCATAAAGGCCGTCACCACGATTTTCGAGCCGGCATTGATCCGGATATAGGGCGCATCGCCCGTCGTCAGATGGAGCGCCAGCACGTTGGAACGCCTGTCGGGATCGACCGTGCTGACGTTGGCGGCGATGTCGTGGGTAAACTGTCCGGCCACGGCGTCGTTCGCGCTCGAAAGGACGAGTTTCTGCACCTCGACCGTCTCGGAAAATCCCACCGACACGGCTACCGTGGTCATCAGCGGACGGAATGCAAACGACACCACCTCGCCTTGGGCCACATCCTCGGCGCAGGCCGACATGCAGGCATACTGCATGTTGCACTCCCCGTTGTTGCAAGTCTGGACGGCAGGGACCGCCGCCACGACGATCGAACCGGCATTGGCCCGGATCGCCCCGGAGGGATAGAAGGCGTAAAAGTCGTGCAGCCCTTCGCCCCAGACCATCCCGGTATCGCTCAAATCGGCCTCGCTTTCGGTCGCCCCGGAGACGCGGACCTCGACCGTCGCCCGCTGCGGAGTCGTCTGCGGAGAGATGACCTCCACCCGATCGCCGCTGCGCCAGTAGATCGGCCAGGAGCCGTTCGTCAGCGGGCCGTATGCCGTACGGGTTTCAGCCTCCGGCGACTCGTCGCCGTCGTCGATCGAAAGGCGGCAAACGACGGGGTTCCCCGCCGCTGCCGGTTCTTCGGGGCGGGTCCATGCCGTCGTTCCGGCATCGTCCTCCCCGCATCCCGCCAGCAGAAGCGCCAGCAGCGACAAGCGGAAAACAGAACTGTATTTCATATTTTTTGATTTTCAATAAGTTAAATCCCCGTTATCCGAATAGTCCTCCGAAGTCGGACCCAACTCCCCCCCGTCGGGCTGCGAGATTGCAAACCCGGCTTCCACCGCAACTGCGAAGACCTCCAGTTCCGGTTTTGTATAAACTGCTTTCATACTTGGATATGGTTATATATAAATCGGGACGGCTGTTGCATCCGTCCCGATCGTATGTATTTTGCCGTGCCGAGATCTATTCGACCGTATAGGTAAAGTCGGCGAGTTCCAAATGACAAGGGGTACCGCCGCCGCTGGAGTAAACCTTCATCATAATCCGCTGACCGTTGGTGACCGTAAAGGTATGGGTCCGGGATACGGAACCGCTGTGTTTCCACGGGCACTCTCCCTCCAGGCTCGACTGAATATTGTCAAAACTCCGGAGGAAGTTCTCCGAAATATCAGCGCCATTGTTTGTCACGCCGATTCGGTATTGAACCGAGCCAACAGTTAACTTATTGGTGGCCGCCGTAAAAGACACCGTCACGGTCTTGGTTCCGTCGCACTGAATCGGAGGCGTTACAAACGCACCGTTCTGCGCCCTGTTGGTGCCGAGGCTGACAGCCTGCAACTGGATACGATTTCTGTTCTTGAGTACGTCACCGTCGGCAGCGTCCTTGTCGCTCTTGATCTCGGAGCGGAGGAAATGCCAGCCATCAAAAATACTTTCCGGATCATACTGCGGTTCTACCTGGAAGAATCCGTTATCCCCATAGGTGCCCGTACCGTACTTCGAGTTTACGCCATCGGGAACCGTAAGCATAAAGCGTTTCGTTCGGCAGGGAACATTCATCGTATAGTGGGTATTGCGCTTCAGACCGGCCAGCTGGAACGATTTGTCCGAATAGGTCATGCCGTCGGTGGTCGTAACATGTACGCTCATTTTCGAAGCGACGCCGACGGGCAGCAGGCCCACGGTGAACTCCTTCCGGTCGGTCTCCACGGTGAGCGAGTTGGTCAGGGCCGAAGCGGAGAAAGTTCCGTCGGCATTGACCGTACCGGCCGTCGGCAGCACGTTGTCGTCGGTGGTGAAGGTGACGTATTTCGGGGTCTCGTTGGCGCCCAGAGCGAGCTTCATCCCGATACGGGCCATCAGCGGTCTGAAAGTCAGCGCAATGGGCAGGACAGTCGTTGTCTCGTCGACCACGAACGGGGTCTCGTACACGGTCGAGAACATAAAGTCGTAGGCGGCCAGATCCGTCGAGCAGTAAGCATCGCCCCACGTATGCGTGAAGGTCTTGTTTACAGCGTCGAACGTGGCGGCGCAGAAGGGATAGTGGGCTGCGGCGCACGTGTAGCTGCCGACGGGCACGCTGCCCGAGAAGGTCGTGGTCGCGCCCGTCCTGTCGGCCGTGAATTCGCAGACCTCCGTCGTGGAACCGTTGTAGAGAGATACGGCGACCCTGTCGCCTGCGACCCAGGAGGTCGTCGTGCCGTCAACCGATGTGCGGGTTTCGCCGGAAGCCGCGTTCTCGGGGATGGTCACCTGAACATATTTCCGCAAGTCCTCCGGAGCGGAAACGCCGTCGTCCTTGCTGCATGCACCCATGCCGACTGCGGCAAGAGTCGCTATAATCAATAATTTTTTCATCGTGCATTCTCTGTTTTGAATGTTGGTTTTCGGGTATCCGATCTCATCAGTAGGTTTCGTCGTATCCCAGCTCACCGCCGCCTTCTCCCGGCTCGATGTCGCTGCTTACAGCAAACCCCTTTTCGACGCGGACGGAGATCAGAAACAGCTCCGGTGCCTCATAAGGCATTAACAATTTATTCATGGCTTCTTTTTCGTTGAATGTGACGTTTGTATATGATTCGGCTGAATTATTCCACAATGACGGCGCGGTTCAGTTCCGGCTCGGCGAACCGGTTGTTCGTATCACCCTCGGCCTTCCTGACCAGACGCTCCGGAGCGACGCCGTACTTGTTTTTCAACAGGTCGTAGACATACTCCATCCGCTGCTCGCTCAGACGCTGGTTCAGCTCCCGGTTGCCGGTATCCTTGTCGGCCGAGCCGATCAGCGTGAAGGTCTTGTCGCTGTCGAGCTTCATGGCATTCCTGACATAGAATTCGAGGTTCGTCAGCTCCTTGCTGTCGAGCGTGGCCTTGCCGATCCTGAAGAAGAGCACCACGGGCGATGCGGAGACCTTCTGTTCGACGACGACCTTGGCGGGCGCGTTGCGCAGTTTCTCGTTCTCGTCGTTCAGGACGGAATTTTTCGAGGCAAGGTCGGTGTTGTTCTCCTCAAGATTCCGAATCCGGTCGAGATAGGGCGTAACGTCCACCGGCTGCACGTTCGAGGCGCGCACGAAGCCGCGGCGGTTGAACTTGTAAGCCAGGCCGGCCGTCACCGAAAGCATTCCCTCGCCGGTGCGGCCGCCGGTCACACCGTCGAAACGCTGGTTGACGAGCAGGCAGCGGGCTTCGAGCGTCAGGTCGAGCGAGCTGCACAGGCGCACCACGTTCAGCAGGCCGGCATCGAAGCCGATCTCGTTGTCATGGGCGTCGTTGCCGTAGGAGCGCGCCCAGCCGACACCGACAAAAGGCACGAAATTCCACGTACGGCTCTCCTTGTAGCCGCTCACGGCGTTCGAGAAGTTCCACATGGCGTCGGCGTGCAGGTACATCACGCCGAATTTTTCCCGGAACAGGCCGCCGTCTGCGCTCTTGGCGTAGAGCGTTCCGGCAGAGGTCCAGCCTTTGGCCTGCAAGCCCGCGTAGCCGACGCGCGCACCGATCGAAGGCGTGAACCATTTGCCGACATGGATGTCCATCGCCGGAGCCAGGCGCTTCCCGAATTTTCCTTCGGAGTCGTTCTCACCGAAATAAAGGTTCACACCTCCGGCCACTCCGACGAAAATATTATCGAAAAAGCGATTGGTTTCATAAGGCCCCCGTACGATGCGGTTCTGCGCATCCCGGTTCCCGTTTTCCTGGGCAGAAGCAAATCCGCCCGCGAAAACGAACAATGCAATAATGTAGAGACGTTTCATTTTTCGGGTTATTAATTAAGTGTGTTGTTCCGCATGTTCTGTCGTTTGTAAATTCATATGGGGCAATTTGGCCCTGCTCCGTTCGGACAGCGCCGGGGAGTCGAGTTCGTCGACGTAGATGCTCGAGAGATATTCGCGCGTCAGCGCGTCGTACCGTTTGTTCACCTTGTGCAAAGGCTGCATCGTGTAGGTGTTCTCGTACGACCAGAAAGCATTCGATGTCTCGTGGATGCCGCCCTCCAGCCGGATGACCAGATCGTACAGGCTCGGGCGGACATCGGGATTCCACTCGTAGGTGGTCCGGCTCGACTGGATGTCGCAGGTCACAAAGTCGGTCTTGGCAACCAACTCCCGCAGGGCGCGGCGATACATATAGGTATCCGCATGCGGAGCCACGCAAGCCGCCAGCAATTCGGAGCTTTTCATGGGAGGAACCCCGGCTTCCGCCGCCTTGCGCAATGTGAGCAGAATCTTCACCGCCCACAAAATCTTAAGAGAGAGTGTCAACTTGTAATCTGTTTTAATACAACCGGTACACCATTCTCCCGAGTCCCATTACTGTAAATAATGGGTCTTGTTTACATAAAGCAATGACAGTCAGCTAAAAAAGACATATTTGAACACGATGCAGAGCCAAAAACCGGATTTTATGTCCGCAACCCGGTCCGAAAAATGAGATGGATATACAAAACACGAATAATCAGATTATTATCGAATTATTTGCATTTTTTTAATGTAAAATGTTTGGTTATAATCAGAAATAACCTTACCTTCGCAGACGATGGGGATTGTTTAAATAGCAATCATTTATGTCCCGAAGACACATTATTTACAGTAATGGGCCTTGTTTCCGTCATCCGCACCGTTTTTTCCTTGTATTCATTTGATCCGAATATCGCCTGAATCGGTCCGATCTTCACAGATTGATGATTTTCCGATTGGCTTTGTCGATGACGCTGCGGTCGAGCTGCGCAAGATAGACGCGCGTCGTCCGCTCGGAGGTATGCCCCATGCCGGCGCTGATCACCGTCAGCGGCGTGCCGCAGTCGCGGGCCAGCGTCGCCCACGAGTGCCGGGCCACGTAAAAGGTCAGCGGCTCGGAGATTCCCAGCAGCTCGCCGATTTTACGGATGAATTTGTTCAGCTCGCGCTGCTGCTGACGATAGGCGCGGTAGCTGTCGTCGGCGGTCAGGACGGGCAGCACGTAGGGAGAATCGCTGTCGTAGCGGTCGATGATTTTTTGCAGGGGCGCTTCGACGCGCAGGGAAAGCGTCTGGCCTGTTTTTTTGCGCCGGTAGGTCAGCACTCCGTCACGGACATCGCTTTTGCGCAGGTAGATCATGTCGACGAACGACATGCCCCGGGTGTAGAAACTGAACATGAAAAGATCGCGCGCCAGCGCATATTTGGGATGCAAGGCCGAAAGGTCGGCACCGCCGATCCGCCGGAGCGTCTCGCGCGGCAGGGCGCGCTTGCGGGTCGCCACCTGTTTGATGAGCCTGCGGCGAAAAGGATTGCTGCCCGCAGCGGGGAAAAGCCCCTGTTCGACGGCCCGGTTGTAAACGGCCCGCAGGGAGCGCATGTGGAATACGACGGAATTGGTCCCGAGACCCCGCGCCAGAAGCCACCGCTCGTAATGTTCGAGCCATTCGGCGGTGAACTGTTCCGGAGGCAGCTTGCCTCCGCCCACATACCGGACGAGCATACGGTAGGCCATCCGGTAGTTTGCAGTCGAACCGTTCCGCCCCGTCCGTTCGCACTCCCCGACGTGGCGTGCGAAACAGGAGATAAAATCAGGGAGGGTTTTGTTGCGGGTCGCGCCCGCAAATACGGCCTGCCCCATGTAAGCAAGGCAGGACATGCCGGTTAAATCTGGTAAGTGCATCATAGAATAAAATTTAGTGAAACTGCGTTGCAAGATAGGAAGCCGCAAATCAAAGACCGCCTGAAGTCACCTAAAGATTCGCAGAAACGGCGGAAGGCCCGACCTCCGGGCACAGTTTCGAGAGCCGAAAGGAGCATAGGAGGGTCCGGCCATGCGCTTGCAGAGGAAGCATGACGTACAAAACAGAGGAAAACGGGAACAGCGCACGACGCGGAACAAGAATACGGTTATTCACGGAGTCGGGATCGCCGCCATCCGGAACCGAAGGACGACATGGCGGGGCACATGCCGCTCACCAACGGCGCAACAGCCGCAAAGGAAACCGGATACCGTGTCGGGAAGAGCAAGAAAAACCCGGAAATGGCGATGGATGCAGCCGACACGTCTGCCGGGCGATCGCCGAAGCGGCGGGCGGCGAAGTCGGATTCCCGTCCGAACCGGATGCGGCCGGCAGGAAAACGAAAGTCCCCATCCGCAATGCCATCCGGCATTTTTCACGCCTCATGCACACCCCGGCAAAAGCAAAACGTCGCCTGATCAATTGACCAAGCGACGTTTTCAGTACCCGGAGCCGGGGTCGAACCGGCACGACATTGCTGTCATTGGTGTTTGAGACCAACGCGTCTACCGATTCCGCCATCCGGGCATTTCCGCGAGCGTTACACGGCGAATCGGGTGGACAAAGATAGGTGATTTTCGTAACTTTTCAAAAAATACGGCTATTTTTCGAAAAAGGCCCTGATTTTTTTCGCCTTTGCCGCCCCGACCAGCGCCGAAAGTTCTTCGATGTTGGCCGCACGGACCTTTTCCACCGTGCGGAAATGGCGCAGCAGGGTCTGGACCGTCTTGTCCCCGACCCCCTCGATCTGCTCCAGTTCGCTGTGGATAAACGCCTTGCTGCGTTTCTGCCGGTGGAAGGAAACGGCGAAACGGTGCACCTCCTCCTGAATGTGCGCCAAAAAGTGGAACAGGGGCGAAGTGGGACGGATGCCGACCAGCACGGGCGGAAAGCCGCAGAGCAGTTCGGCGGTGCGGTGCCGGTCGTCCTTGGCCAGTCCGGCAATGGGGATGTCCAGCCCGAGCCGCTCCAGCACCTCGTGAATGACTCCCATCTGCCCCTTTCCGCCGTCGGCGATAATGAGGTCGGGCATTTCGGCCCCTTCGGCCATCAGCCGCGTATAACGCCGGAAGACGACTTCCCGCATCGAGGCGTAGTCGTCGGCTCCCGTCACGGTCTTGATGTTGAAATGGCGGTACTCCTTGCGGGAGGGTTTTCCATCCCGGAACACCACGCACGAAGCCACCGGATGAGCGCCCTGCAGGTTGGAGTTGTCGAAGCATTCGATGTGCCGCGGCTGTCTGTCGAGGCGCAGCTCCTTTTGAACGGCATTCATCAGCCGCTCGGTATACCGTTCGGGATTCTTGATTTCGAGGTTTTTCAACTGCTCGGCGCGGTAGATGCGGGCGCTCTTCCGCGAGAATTCCAGCAGTTCGAGTTTCTCCCCGCGCTTCGGGACCGTGAAAGTCACGCCTTCGAACAGCAGCGTCGTCGAGGGCAGCAGCGGCACGATCACCTCGCGGGAGAGTTCGCCTCCGGCGATGTTTTCGACGATGTGCTGGATGGCCAGCGTCAGCATGTCGCGCTCGTCGCCCCCGACGCCCGTCGAGAGTTTCACGGTCTGCACGCCCACGACCGAACCGTGGCGGATGCGCACGAAGTTGCACCAGGCCACGTCGTCGTCGGGCAGCAGCGAGAAAACGTCGACGTCGACGATCTTCGCGCTGACGATCACCGACCGTCCGGCATAGTTGTCCAGGGCGTCGAGCCGCTGTTTGTACCGCTGCGCCAGCTCGAATTTCAGCTCCCCGGCCGCACGCGCCATCTCCCCTTCGAGGTATTGGCGCACGGGACGCAGGTCGCCTTTCAGCACCGAAACGACCATGCCGACCAGCTGCGCATACTCCTCCTCGGACTGCCGCCCGACGCACGGGGCCTTGCAGTTGCCCAGGTGGTATTGCAGGCAGACCGTATATTTATCTTTGGCGATCAACTCCGGGGCGAGGTTGAGTTTGCAGGTCCGCAGGGGGATCACCTCGCGGATGAAGTCGAGCACGCTGCGCTGCATCATCACCGATCCGTAGGGGCCGAAATACTGCGACCCGTCGCGCGTCAGGATGCGCGTCGACTGCACGCGGGGAAAGTGCTCGCGCCGCACGACGATCCACGGATAGGTCTTGTCGTCCTTGAGCAGGATGTTGTAACGCGGCTGAAGGCTCTTGATCAGCGAGTTTTCCAGCAGCAGGGCGTCGGTCTCGCTCCCCACGACGATATGGCGGATCTCGACGATCTGCTTCACCAGCACACGCACCTTCGCGCTGTGCTCCTTCGACTGCACGAAGTACGAAGACACCCGCTTGCGCAGGCTCTTGGCCTTACCCACATAGATGATCGTCCCCGAGCGGTCCACGAACTGGTAGACGCCCGGCGACAGCGGCAGCAGGGCCACCTGCTCCTTGAGATCCGGTTTTTCCGTTTCAGCCATACGCCCTGCAAATTTAGCAAATATATTGCAAATCGGAAAGTCTATAAAAAGGTCGCATTTTTTGTTTAATTCGTCCGAAAATCATATCTTTGCACATCGCTATTTCACTACACGCCAAGCCTATAAGAAAACTTATCCTCCTGCTCCTGTCCGGCATGCTCTCCACCGCATGCGTGGACAAAGATTACGACCTGGGAAACATCGACACCGACAACATCGCCATCGGCGACGAAGGGTCGCAGTTCCGCATCCCGCTGGTCAAGGTGCTCGTCTCGAAGGACGAGATCAAAAACAACGGCGGCAACATCGAAGAGATCTTCCGCGAAGCCGACATCTGGTTTCCCTCCCAGCTGCCCGACGGCAAATTCGTCGACCTCGTCAAATTGCAGGACAAAGACGATCAGACGTATGTAAATACGCTGCTCCGAACGCTGCGCGAGGAGATGCGGGCCAGCGACGCCAAACTCGCATCGGTCGTCGATCTGGTTTGGGACAAATACGCCGCGGAATTTCTGTTGCTTCTCAACCTGACGGCTCCCGACGAGCAAACCTTCAAGACAGCATTCAAAACCGCCTACCGCAACGACGCATCGCTGCGCGAACGGCTCGCGGACGAAGTCAGCGCATTGGCCCGCACCTACCTGACCGGCTCGCTCGGAATAGACCAGCTCGAATACGAAGTCGGCCATATCGACATCAGCAGCGACATAGTGGACATGCTCGCCGACAACCTCGACCCCGAGGGCACGCCCAACGCCAGAAACACGCTGTTCCTCTACGGCCAGATCACCAGCGGGCTGCCCCTTTCGCTGCTCCTCGATCCGAGTTTTTCGCCCACGGAGATCACGTTCCAGGTCGGAGTCGGCGCAGACAAGGCATCGAACGACATTCCCCAAACGCAGCTTTTCGCCGAAGACCTGCGGCAGATCGTCGAGGGCATCACGATCCGGATTCCCGTGACGCTCACGGAATACTATCCCGGCAAAGGATTCAGCGACGACCAGTACCAGATCGTCATCAGCCTGAGCCTGCTCAAGAACGGAGGACTGAAACTCGACATCTAAACCGCACTCCATCATGAAAAAAATATACACCCTCATCGCGGCGGCGCTTCTGGCGACCGGCGCCGCAGCCCAGAACCCCACGGCCTATTTCATGGAGGGTTCGACCTTCCGCAGCCAGTTCAACCCGGCTTTCGCGCCGCTGCGCGGCTACGTCAACATCCCGGCCATCGGCGGCGTGAACATCAACGTGGGCGGCAACATCGCCGTGGACAACATCCTCTTCTCCCGCGACGGCAAGCTGGTGACGCTGCTCGACAGCTCCGTGTCGGCCGCCGACGCACTCTCGGGCCTCAAGCAGAACAACCTGCTGGGCATGGACTTCCGCATGAACGTCATCGGATTCGGCGCCTTTACCAAAAACCACAAGAATTTCTGGTCGTTCGACCTCAACGTGCGGGTCAACGAAGACGCCAACCTGCCCTACTCGCTCTTCGAATTCATCAAACTCGGCAAGGAGGGCCAGATCCGTAACTTCGGCACCTCGACGGACTCCTACCTCGAGGCGGCTTTCAGCTACTCGTTCCCGCTGATGGACGACCGCCTCTACATCGGCATCCGCGGTAAGTTCCTCGCCGGACTCGCCCGTGCGCAGGTCACCTACGACCGCTTCGACATCTCGCTCCGCGAAGACCGCTGGGCCGTTCTCACCCAGGGCACGCTGGACCTCACGGCCGCCGGGGCCAAAGTCGAAACGGACCCCGACAGCGAGACCTTCGAGATAGGCGATCTCGACTTCAAACCCACCAAACCCGCAGGATACGGCTTTGCCCTCGACCTGGGCGCCACGTACGACATCCTGCCCAACCTGCAAGCGTCGCTGGCCGTGACCGACCTGGGATTCATCAGCTGGAGCAAGAAAAACTCCGTCATGGGCGTCTCGACGCAGGAGACGGAATTCACGGGCGCCACGGTTCCGGAAAACGCCTCGGAGCCGGTTCCGGATTTCGACCTCGAAATGCTGAAATTCAACCAGGTCGACGGGCGCAGCACGACCAAGATGCTCCACGCGTCGGTCAACGCCGGACTCGAATACGAAGTGTGGCGCCACAAAATCGGCATCGGCCTGCTCTACACGGCCCGCGTCTGGAAATACAAGACCATGCACAACATCACCGGATCGGTCAATTTCCACCCCGTGCGCTGGTTCACGGTGTCGGGAAGCTATTCGGTGATCGACAACCGCGGCGGAGCCGTCGGCCTGGCGCTGAACCTCTGCCCCAACTGGATCAATTTCTATCTGGCAACCGACGTGCTGACTTCGAAGCACACGCCGCAGTGGGTTCCCATCAAGCAGAGTTCGATGAACGTAACGCTCGGCCTGGGCATCCCCATCGGCAAGCGGAGCCACCGTATCGCGGCCTACGTCCGCGAAGGCGACAGACGCTGACCCCACCCCGCAAACAAGCAAATTCCCGGCTCGATGAGCCGGGAATTTGCTTTGCGAATGCGTCCCGCAGGCCGGACCGGGCACCCGGACAGGCGGCCGCAGCGCGAAAAAAAACGGATTTGCCACGCGAAAAAGGCCCGCCCCTTCGGAATTTTGGACGCACCCATATCACTTTCGGGCAAAGCGATTGCAAATCCGGAAACTTTCTCTATCTTTGCCCCGTAAGGAATCCGGAAATGTTTTCCGCCATCTCCTTCATCCTCGAATACATTGCGACGGCCCTAAAATCTGTGTGAAGTTGCGTCACTACTTTTGAATTCTTCAAAAACGGGCCGTCGCAATCTTTTCTTCGCTTTCAGCAAAAACCATACCGTTTTCACCGTCGGTTTCCAGCCGCTCCAGCGCCGCGCGCGTCGCCGCACGCCCCGCCTCGAGAATCTCCTCCGAACGGTAGAACTCGAACATGCCGTAGCTGTCGGCGGGCAGCCCGACCATGATGTCGGGTTTGTACAGACGGCACATCAGCTGCGTGATGCGCTGCTGCATGATCTGCGACGAAGCGATCAGCACCTTGTAATAATTCAGCGACGCATTGGCCCGGCGGACGGAATCGGCCCCGAACCGGGCGCTGACGTCCACGGCGACCAGCAGGTCGCCCTCCTCGCGCCGCACGCGGTTCAGCGGCAGCGGGTTGACCGTGCCGCCGTCGACCAGCACCCGGCCGTCGCGGTGCACGGGCCTGAAAACCGAAGGAATCGAGATCGAAGCCCTGATGGCGTCGTACAATCCCCCGCTGTCGAGCACCACTTCGTCGCCCGTCAGCAGGTCGGCCGCCACGGCGGCGAAAGGCACGGGCATCCGCTCGATCTGCACGTCGGGGACCAACTCCTTCATCGCCTCCATCACCCGGTCTCCCTTGACCAGCCCTTCGGTGCTCAACGCGAAATCGACCAGGCTGAAAACCTTGTATTTATCGAGTGCGCGCATCCACTCCTTGAACGGTTCGAGGTACCCCGAGGCATACACGCCCCCGACCAGCGCACCCATCGAGGTCCCCGCCACGGCGCTGATCTCGAATCCCTGCCTCTCCAACTCTTCGATGGCCCCGATATGGGCCACGCCCCGTGCGCCGCCGCCTGCCAGCACCAGCGCCACTCTTCTCTTTTTCATATATTCCCTCCATTAATGCGGACCCGGACCTTGTTCCACGCATGGGTCCCGAAAAGACAACTTGCACGCATCGTGCCGCACATCTCGCGCAAACGCGACATCGGCGCGACGAACCCCAGCTCCGAGGCGTCGACCCACGGACGCACCGAAGGGTCGAACAACGCCAGGAAGACGCTGCGTCCGCCCCGGCGGTTCTCCCGCACGGCCTGCGTCACGACGGCGCTGCATCCCGACCCGAAGGGCGCGCACACGGCATCGTCGGCATTGTTGTCGTAAACGGCCCACGACACCAGTCCCGACAATATGTCGGGCGTGGCGAAAAACAGCGCCCCGTCGGCCGTACCGAAAGCCTCCGCGGCCTGCGGCGTATCAATGCGCGCAAAATTGAGCCACGCACCGGAGGCCTCCGGCACGCCGAGCCGCCCGATGAACTCCAGCACCATTTCGGGCGTCTGCTTGTAGTGCTCCTTCTGCGACACGAAGGCCGGCACGAAGGGCGGCATCGGTGCAAAGCCGGTGTAGAACTTCCCGCCCCCGCAGCCGATATTGGCGGCATTGAGGCTCACCGCCGACCCCTCGCGGGCTTCGGCCAGCGCCTTGAAAAAACATCCTTCGACTTTGGGCACGGCACGCACCGGCCCGTCCGAATACCAGAACAGCAACGGCAGTCCCGCGGCGGGTCTGAACGCCTCGCCATAGGCGGAGGCAAACTCTTTCGCATCCATCATTCAATCCGTTATTATGTAATCCATCGCCACGTCGTGCGGCTCCGCAGGCAGCTCCCCGACCAGTTGGTGGGCAAAGCACACGCCGACTTTCACGGCGTGCACGTCCGGCCGGGAGAGGTATTTGTCGTAGTAACCCCGGCCGCGGCCGCAACGGGCGCCCGCGGCGGTGAACGCCGTGCCGGGAACGATCACGAGGTCGATCTCCGACGGGTCGCACGTCTGCGCCTCGGGTCCCGGCTCGGCGATGCCGAAAGCCCCCGGACGCAGCGTCTGCGGGTCGTATTCGCAGAATCGCATCACATCCCCTTCGACGCGCGGAACCACGATGCGTTTCACGGCGCTCCACCGCGCCAGCGTCTCCGCCGTGTCCGGCTCGTCGGGAAGCGAGCAGAAAACACCCACCGTCCGGGCCGCGCCGAAAGCCTCCAGCCGCCCGGCCCGGCCGAATATCCGGCGCGAGGCTTCGGCGCGCTCCGCAGCGTCCATTCCGAGGTTCCGCCGGCGCATCGCGGCGCGCAGTTCTTTTTTGGTCATAAAACCCTCCTTTCAGGCATAAAATTCCCGTCCGTTTCTATTGTTATTCCGCAAACAATGGCTATCTTTGCGTGCGTAAAATAAAAGCACCGGAACACAAATCATTAACAAATATAACAAATTAAAATCATTATGAGCTGTTTTCTATCTAATTCCTCGCTTGGCAAGAAGTTAGTAATGAGCGTGACGGGCATGTTCCTCGTGCTCTTCATCCTCTTCCACATGTCGATGAACATCACGGCGATCATCTCGCCCGAAGCGTACAACATGATTTGCGAACTGCTGGGCGCAAACTGGTACGCGCTGGCCGGAACGGCCGTTCTGGCGCTGGGCGTCTTCGTCCACTTCCTCTACGCCGTCATCCTCACGCTGAACAACTACAAGGCACGCGGTTCGCAGCGTTACGCCGTGACGGTGCAGGAGCCGGGCGTGGCATGGGCTTCGAAAAACATGCTCGTACTGGGCTTCATCATCCTGGGCGGACTCCTGATCCACCTGTTCAACTTCTGGTCGAAGATGCAGCTCGTGGAGATTCTGGGCGGGCACGAGAACTCGCTGGGACTCGACCCCGCGGACGGAGCTTCGCTGATCGCCTACACCTTCTCGCAGTGGTACTACGTGGTGATCTACCTCGTATGGTTCGCCGCCCTGTGGTTCCACCTCACGCACGGCGTATGGTCGATGTTCCAGACCGTGGGCTGGGCCAACGACACGTGGTATCCCCGCCTGAAGTGCATCGCCAACATCGTGGCCACGATCATATTCCTCGGATTCGCCGCCGTGGTGCTCGTCTACTTCTTCTGCCCCTGCATCGCAGGCGCATGCTAATCACCCCCTTTGTAGAATAATAAACACACAAACGATATGGCTTTAAAATTAGATGCTAAAATTCCTGCCGGTGCTCTGGCCGAAAAGTGGAGCAACCATAAGACAGCTATCAAGGTCGTAAGCCCCGCCAACAAGCGCAAGCTCGACATCATCATCGTCGGTACGGGTCTGGGAGGCGCCTCCGCAGCCGCTTCGCTCGGCGAACTGGGCTACAACGTCAAGGTATTCTGCATTCAGGATTCGCCCCGCCGCGCCCACTCGATCGCGGCCCAGGGCGGTATCAACGCAGCGAAGAACTACCAGAACGACAACGACTCGGTATACCGCCTGTTCTACGACACGATCAAGGGCGGCGACTACCGCGCCCGCGAGGCCAACGTCTACCGTCTGGCCGAGGTCTCGAACCTGATCATCGACCAGTGCGTGGGCCAGGGCGTCCCCTTCGCCCGCGAGTACGGCGGCCTGCTGGCCAACCGTTCGTTCGGCGGCGCGCAGGTATCGCGTACGTTCTACGCCCGCGGCCAGACGGGCCAGCAGCTTCTGCTGGGCGCCTACGCGGCCCTCAACAAGGAGATTGCGGCCGGTTCGGTGAAGAGCTACCCGCGCCACGAGATGCTGGACATCGTCATCGAGGACGGCGAGGCAAAGGGCATCATCGCCCGCAACCTCGTGACGGGCGAGATCGAGCGCCACGGCGCCCACGCCGTCGTGATCGCCACGGGCGGCTACGGCAACGTCTTCTTCCTGTCGACCAACGCCATGGCGTCGAACGGCTCGGCCGCATTCCAGTGCTACCGCAAGGGCGCCGGCTTCGCCAACCCCTGCTTCACGCAGATCCACCCCACCTGCATCCCCGTTCACGGCGACCAGCAGTCGAAGCTGACGCTGATGTCCGAGTCGCTGCGTAACGACGGCCGTATCTGGGTTCCCAAGAAACTCGAGGACGTGAAGGCCATCCGCGCCGGCAAGCTCAAACCCTCGCAGATCGCCGAGGAGGACCGCGACTACTATCTGGAACGCCGCTACCCGGCCTTCGGCAACCTCGTGCCGCGCGACGTGGCTTCGCGCGCCGCCAAGGAGCGTTGCGACGCAGGCTACGGCGTGAACGAGACCGGTCTGGCCGTATACCTCGACTTCAAGACCGCCATCGAGCGTCTGGGCAAGGACATTATCAAGCAGCGTTACGGCAACCTCTTCGACATGTACGAGGAGATCACCGACGTCAGCCCCTACGAGCAGCCGATGCAGATTTTCCCCGCCGTGCACTACACGATGGGCGGCATCTGGGTCGACTACAACCTGATGACCACCATCCCGGGTCTCTACGCCATCGGCGAGGCCAACTTCTCGGACCACGGCGCCAACCGCCTCGGCGCATCGGCCCTGATGCAGGGTCTTGCCGACGGTTACTTCGTGCTGCCCTACACCATCGGCGACTACCTCTCGCACAAGATCCAGGCCCCGAAGGTGAAGACCGACACCAAGGCCTTCGACGAGGCCGAGAAGGGCGTCAAGGAGAAGATCGCGAAACTTCTCGCGATCAACGGCAAGCAGTCGGTGGACGACATCCACAAGAAGCTGGGCCACATCATGTGGGAGAACGTCGGCATGGCCCGTACGAAAGAGTCCCTCGAAAAGGCCATCACCGAGATTCAGGCCCTGCGCAAGGAGTTCTGGAAGGACGTGAAGGTCGTAGGCAAGGAGAACGACTTCAACGTCGAACTTGAAAAGGCGCTGCGTCTGGCCGACTTCCTGGAGCTGGGCGAGCTGATGGCCCGCGACGCCCTCAACCGCGAGGAGTCGTGCGGCGGCCACTTCCGCACGGAACACCAGACCGAGGAGGGCGAAGCCAAGCGCGACGACGAGAACTTCGTATACGCCGCCGTATGGGAGTACAAGGGCATGGACCAGGCTCCGGAACTCACCAAGGAGCCGCTGAACTTCGAGTTCGTGCACCCCGCACAGCGCAACTACAAAGATTAAGGCCATTTGACGTTGAACTTTAATATCGAATCGAAACCATGAATTTTACATTAAAGATATGGCGTCAAAAGGACGCTAAATCCAAAGGCGCTTTCGAGAGCTACAAGGTGGAGAACATTTCGGCCGACACCTCGTTCCTCGAAATGCTCGACATCCTGAACAACAATCTCATCCACGAGGGCAAGGAGCCGGTGGCCTTCGACCACGACTGCCGCGAGGGTATCTGCGGCATGTGCTCGCTGCACATCGACGGACAGGCCCACGGTCCCAGCCAGGGCGCCACGACCTGCCAGATCTACATGCGCAAGTTCAAGGACGGCGCGACGATCACCATCGAGCCGTGGCGCTCGGCAGCGTTCCCCGTCATCAAGGACCTCGTGGTGAACCGTTCGGCTTACGACCAGATTCTGCAGGCCGGAGGCTTCATCTCGGTGCGCACGAACTCGGTGCCCGACGCCAACGCCATTCCGATCTCGCAGGCCGACGCCGAGGAGTCGATGGACGCCGCCGCCTGCATCGGCTGCGACGTGCAAGAACGGTTCGGCCATGCTCTTCGTCGCCGCCCGCGTGTCGTCGCTCGCCAAACTGCCCCAGGGCCGTGTCGAGGGTGCGCGCCGCGCCAAGGCGATGGTCGCCAAGATGGACGAACTGGGCTTCGGCAACTGCACCAACACGGGAGCCTGCCAGGCCGAGTGCCCCAAGCAGATTTCCATTGCGCATATCGCCCGTCTGAACCGCGAGTTCCTCTCGGCGAAGCTCGAGGACTAACGACTGTCGCAGCAGCGATAACGACCAGGGCCGGAGCGTTGCTCCGGCCCTTTTTATGCCGGGCGATATGCGCGTCGCGCATCCAGACAGACAATCCCTCCCG
>OIET01000218.1_pt1 | contig 68658 bp, 56 predicted proteins | sample 1581871 | NCBI WGS metagenome assembly OIET01 (sample SAMN03279760, study PRJEB24777) | human gut metagenome | isolation source: fecal sample PR121 from 1 month old male Malay infant, vaginally delivered... | place: Singapore | collected 2005-09-16
ATGTTTTAATTTGCTTTCTGAATATTATGATTATTATCCAGACAACACTGAAGAAGTTGCGAAAGAAGTACTTGATGTACGAAAATGTTATAATGCTTTATTGCATGATGCCTTGCTTGGTTTTACCCTAGATACTGATAAAAGTAGTAAAACAAGTTGGATATTGAAGATAGTTGAGGAATTGTTTAAATTTAAAGATACTCAAAATTTTCTTAGAAATTACCAAGTATACCCCAATCAGATGGGTACATATAAATATGCATCCCAACTTAAGAAAGAAGAATTCGGTATACCAAAACGTCTTAAAGGACTGTATAATGAGATATGCAATAATAACATTGAAAAAATAGAAAAAGATTTAGTTGATAATGAATTTGCTCCTTACTTTATTGAGGTAAACGAATTGAAAGCTCAAGAGTTAGCAGACGAAATCCAAAAACCATTTAAAGGAGATGATGGGAGACGAACTATTGCGAATGATAGTCATCGGAAACAATATTTAGAGATTATTGAGCGTTTTAACAATCCAGGGGATGGACATATTTGGAGAAATTTGTTTTCAATAATCAATCAAATACGTCCGTATTTAATGCTTTCTGTAATAGATAGTCCTCAAAGCCAAGAAAGTATTTTTACTATTATGAAGGTAGAAGATGAGATAAAATTACAAAAAATTGCAGCTCTTGCAGAAGATCCTAATTTTGATCGTATTGTTACGCTAGGTAAGGAAGCTTTAGAGAAGGAAGAACGAGAGAATAATGACATCGAGTTCAAGAAAAAACTTGGAGCTATTGTAGAAGAAATATTACAAAAAGAACTTAATGATATTTTGAATGGAAATACGTTAGAAGCTCCTTTAGTAAGAAATGAGCAAGGTGGACAAGATTTAATTTTGAAAATTAACAATTTACCAGTCTATTATATAGAAGTGAAATCTAGATGGTCCTCTGATAGATCTGTTTTGATGACAACCTTACAGCATAGAACTTCTTATCAAGAAAAAGAGCATTATGCTCTTTGTGCTGCTGATATGACATCATTTCTAGAGCGAGCTCGTAAGCATGAGTATCCTCCTTTTGAACAGATTGAATGTCATCTTATGTTTATCCCAAACATTGGAGAATTGAATAGTCGATTAAAAGATGCGACATTGGATAATGATAGTCAAGTGCATATAGCAGGAGGATACCAAGTGATAGTTCCTCAAGATGTCATAGCAGAACACGGTATTTCGTTTAGAAACTTCATAGACTTATTAAAAGGTAAAATTAAGAAGATGATAGTATAAATGCTTCTATTTATAGATAATTATGAGGAATTTCTTTCTAATAAAATTGTACAGTTTGTTTCTGTATTCGACATTTTACGCTCAATAGTTGATATTCCTAAGTCATGGAGGGTATGAGCAAAAACATTCTTGATGAAAGTAGCGGTATTAATACGCTTTTTACTAAACGCTTTACCAATATTCCATCCAAAGTGCATTATATCAATGCTTTTAAGTTGTGAGTCAACAGTTACAGGCGATATCTTCTGCAAGGTATCGCCTGAACTATATTCTACGATGTATGCACATAAACGGTTGAGATCTTCTTCACTCATATAGGCGACCATTGTTTGCTTCGTATAGCTGAGGACCTTTTCCAATCTGGTTTGAGTAGCACGATTCTTTTTTGCTATAGCGTTGGTTCGCATAACTTCATATTCTGAGGGTTCAGAGATTGTTTCTTTAGCGGTAGGATCTGACTCAATGATATCAGTCGTAGCTTGGTTTGAATCTTTGATTGTAGGGGCTTCAGGAACAGAAACGGTATCATTGTAATTTTTCATCGTTTGAAAAGCAGAGAAACGCAATAGAAAAGCTTCTATGCGTGGCAGCAGAAACTGATTGAAAGTTGTCTGTAAACCGGCATAGATTGCCATCAAGACAATTACTGTTGCAAAAAATGCAACACTACTACTGAAATCGTCAACCCCCTTGGATAAAACATACTGACGAACTAAAACGCCAACAACAAGAGTACCTACCAATACAAGGGAATAAAGTGTTATATGTTCAATACATTTCTGATTCATAGTGATATTTGCTAATCGTTTGTGCACAAATATATATCGTTTCATTAATACCATACTATAAATCCAAGAAAGTGGCAGCATTTGTCCTCGATATGGTACTTATTTCTATGCCATCTATGCCACGATAGAATAAAAAAGAAGAGTCCGATATGGGGTCAAAACCTAGTCGGACTCTTCTTACGTTACAGAACTTTATACTATTTCAACGAAATCTTATTCGCCGTCTCTCGCTTCTTTGAATTAACCAAATCAGCATAGATTTGAGTGGTGGTGACATTCTTGTGTGTCAGCATCTTCGATACTGTGTAAATGTCTGTTCCTAAAGAGATTTGGATGACGGCATATGAATGACGAAAGCAGTGGAAGGTTATGTGCTTTCTGATTCCGGCTTCGGCAATCCACTGTTTCAAGGGATGATGGGTCATGGAGCGGGTTAAGCCTTTGAAGACTTTTCCGGTGCCCCATTCGCCACATAATTCCAGTGCCTCTTGACTAATGGGGAGCGTAGCCTCGGTTTCCGTCTTTTCGGTGCAGATACGAATATAGTAGCCTTGGTCCGGCCCGACCTCAAAATCACGCCAGTCCAGCTTCAGAATATCACTGATACGGAGGCCGGTCATGCAGGCAAACAGGGAGGCCTGTTTCAAGACAGGAATCTTGCATGGCGTAGCCGCTAGTTTCTTGACTTCATCAAGTGTCAGATACTCTTTCTTGACCTCTTTCCATTCTATCTTTTCCAGAAAGTCGTTCAAGTTCTCACGCAGCATCTTCTCTTTATAGGCTATTTTCAATAAGGCACGGAACGTCGAATAATAACCGGCTGCCGAATTGCGTGAGATATAAGCATTGGGATGATTGATCTGTTTGCATTTGAGCAGGTAATCTTTGAACTTCTCGCACAGTTCCACAGTGACATCACCAAAGGTGCATTTGCCGCCGACAAATTTCTCAAAGTGGTTGTAAACACAATCCCATTTCTCATACTTCTCCCGTGCCTTTGTCCGGAAGTAGGCGAGGAAATCTACCTTTTGCTTGTTCTTGTCCAGAAACCCGAATTCTTCATTGATAAGCGATTGGACACGAATACAACGGATTGCCTCTGCTTTGTTCAGCATATCCTGATTGAACATTCTTTGCTGCTCGTTCTTGGGCTTGGCATAGATATAGATGCCGAGGAATTCCCGGCGACTCATCTTCATCGTGTAAGGATTGCGGATGGCTGGGTAATAATCCAGATAAAGAGATATGCGGTCGTTACGCAATGGCTTTTGTCTCAGAGTTACGTTGGTGCATGTAAGTGTCATAGCTATATTGTTTTTTGATTAATACTTGTTTTTGTTGCAAATAAACTAGGTGTTCTATTGGTGGCATTTATCACCGGAAAATAACTTTCGGCTCATTCTATCTTTGGAGGCTCAAAGAACTTGTCCAGCTCTGCCCGCAGAATCTTGGTATATTTACCGACCTTGATACGGGGGATATTATGGTATTTCACATAATGGTAGAGTTGATCCCGTGTCAGATTGAACCGCTCCATCGCTTCTGCAATGGTGTAGTATTTGGGCTCTTCTGGAGCGATGAGACCTTTGGCAATGTCTACATGCTTCTTGGAGTAGTACACCATGATGCCTACTTTCTTTTTGGGAATAGTATTCTTGGATACAAAAGAATAGATGGCCGTCAGCGTCATGCCGAACTTCTCCTGCATGTCTTGTGTGCTGTACCATTCCTTTATTTCAGGATCTGGAGCTTTCTTTGCAAAGTAGTCATCAATATGCTTTTTGCTCCAATAGGTTTTTCCACGGTGAAAGGTTCGTGGAATATTATGTTCCTTAGCGATGTGAAATATCCAGGAATCCTTTACTCCATACTTTTCCTTGACTTCGGCGGTGGTGTAGAAATCATTAATGGAAGGTTTGTCTCTGACCGGAATCTTAAATTCTATAGGCTTATTGAATAAGTTATCAATATTTTCCTTTTTCAATAGAAATTTATATCCAAGTCGGGAGGCTTTTAATTCACCTCTTTTCAGATAGCCATAAAGAGTAGGTCGAGTTACTCCAATGTATGTGGCAGCTTCTGTGATAGTAAGAATAGGCTTGTCTCTGATCTTCTCAATCGGCTTTTCCTTGATGACTTTTTCGACAATTTGGTTGTTAGCCTTAATAGAAGCCTCACGTTTCTTCTGTTTATACAGAAGATTTGCACATCTGTGCGAACAACAGGTTGTAGTTGTTTTATGCGCAATGAATTCTTGCTTGCACCACGCACAGATTCGTCTGATTTCAATGTTGCTACTCATGTTATTTCTCCAATATTTTTGTATAACTCCGTAAAATCCCGTAAAATGGCGTAAAAGTTCTCCACGACCTTGCCAACGATAATCCTCGGATTTTCGTGGTGAGGTACACAGGAGGTACAAAAAATGGTGTAAAAAGGCTTAGCAACGATTATCAATGATACTTGAGCAACAAAAAAAGGCGCCCGTAAAGAGCGCCATATTAATCGATTATAATCAATTCAACTATTTGATAATTAAGCACTTACTTCCCGATGCAAAACCTCTCAAATATATTCCCTAATACCTGGTCTGTAGTGACTTCTCCGACGATATCTGAGAGGTGGAAGATACATTCTCTTAAGTCTTGGGAGATGAAATCTCCGGAAAGATTGGCGGATAAACCTTCCTGGACACGGTGGATGGATTCGAGGGCGTGGGTTAGGGCTTCGTAATGACGGATATTAGTGACGATGACGTCGTTTGAGGACAAAGAGGGAATATGAGCAGCTTGGATCAGAAGATCCTGCAACTTGTCGATATGCTCTCTTTTCTTAGCCGAGATGAAGATCGATTGCACGTTTTCGGGAAGGTCGGTCGGTTTAAACTGGCGATCGGTGAGCAGGTCGGCTTTGTTGAAAACGAGGATCAGCTGTTTACCTTCCGAGCGAGGTAGTATCTTTTCGGATAATTGGGCGATCTGCAAAGAAGCATCGGCTGCATCTATCATCCAAAGGACAATGTCTGCTTGGTCAAGCTTCTGGAAAGTCCGTTCGATACCGATACTTTCGATCGCATCGTGCGTTTCGCGGATGCCGGCGGTGTCGATGAAACGGAAAGTGATCCCTCCGATGTTGATCGTGTCTTCGATGACGTCACGGGTTGTACCGTGGATGTCGCTGACAATCGCTTTGTCTTCATTCAGCAGGACGTTCAGTAGAGTCGATTTTCCGGCATTTGTCTCACCTATGATCGCTACAGGAATGCCATTCTTGATCGCGTTTCCTACACTGAAAGAGTTGGCCAGACGCGATATGACTGTTTCGATATGGGCCGCCAATGTGCTGAGTTCGCTACGGTCGGCGAACTCCAACTCCTCGTGGTCGCTGAAATCCAGTTCCAGTTCCATCAAAGAAGTGATATGCAAAAGTTGTTCGCGCAAGTTCTTTAATTCATGGCTGAAACCACCGCGCATCTGGTTTAATGCCAAGCGGTGTTGACCGGCTGAGGTCGAGGCGATCAAGTCAGCGACCGCCTCGGCTTGGCTCAGGTCCATCTTGCCGTTCATGAAAGCACGTTGCGTATATTCGCCGGGGAGGGCGGAGCGGCAACCTCTTTCAATCAAAAGTTGCATGATTTGTTGCTGGATGTAGACGGAACCGTGGCAGGTAATTTCTACTGTGTCTTCGCCGGTAAAAGAATGAGGTGCGCGGAAAAGGGCGATCAGCACCTCGTCTATGAGCTCTTCACCACGCCTGATACTACCGTAACGCAGTGTATAGGCTTTCTGTGACAGCAGGCCTTTTCCTGCTGTACGCGGTACGAATATCGTGTTGCAGATTGCGATTGCTTCCGGTCCGGAGATGCGGATGACGGCAATCCCCCCGGCTCCGGGGGCAGTTGATACGGCGCAGATAGTATCTTCCATTAGTCTATACAGTTATTAATTCATATTTCTGTGTTCCAAGACCAATCTTTTCAGCATGTTCCAGTCCTGCTTGCCAGTTCGTGTCGGGGTGCATGAGGTGGAATTTGTCGCAACCTTCCAGATGTTCGTGATGCGGAGCGTCTGAAAGGCGGTTACCAGTCTCCTGGATCGGGGCCTTGATCACCATATCGGCACAAGCCTTGTCTAATGCGACCGGATCAAAAGAAGCGGCGATGCCCAGATCTGGCACAATCGCTGCATCATTGTGGTTCCAACAATCACATTCAGGTGAGACATTCATGATAAAGCTGATGTGGAAATTCGGCTTGCCGGACAAGACAGCTTTGGTATATTCGGCGATCTTGTAGTTTAAACGTTCAGACGTGTCGCCTTCACCCATGACGGCTCCGTCGTATTGGCAAAGAGCTACGCACTGGCCACAACCGACACATTTTCCGTAGTCGATTTCTGCTTTATGGGAAGCGTTCAAATGAATGGCATCGTGGCGGCAATGCTTGACGCATATATTGCAACCCTTGCAACTTTCGATGTCGATTCTGGGTTGTGATGCCGAGTGAAGTTCAAGTTTTCCACCTACGCTGGCGCATCCCATGCCGAGGTTCTTCAAAGCGCCGCCGAATCCGGTCTGCTCGTGTCCTTTGAAGTGGTTCATAGAAATAATGATATCTGCATCGGCAATAGCGGAACCGATTTTGGGAGCTTTACAATATTCACCGTCGATTTCGATTTCACGGTATTCGGTCCCTTTCAGGCCGTCGGCGATAATCACGTCGCATTTGGCGGAAATGGGGTTGAAACCGTTTTCCATTGCACTTTCCAGATGGTCTACTGCATTGGCGCGACGGCCTGAGTACAAGGTGTTGCAATCTGTCAGGAAAGGCTTCGCCCCTAAGTTGCGAAGCAACGTGGCCATCCGGGCTGCATAGTTTGGCCGGATAAAGGCCAGGTTACCAGGTTCGCCGAAGTGGATCTTGATCGCTACAAACTGATTCTGGAAATCAATGTTTGCTATGCCCGCACGTTTTACGAGACGTTCCATCTTGTCCAACAAGTTACTGGACGGGGTCGTACGGAGATTGGTAAAGTAAACTTTAGACGTTTCCATTTGTTTATTGGTTTTTATAGGGACAAAGGTACGAAAAAAACTATTCTTCCTGTAAGTTGTTGGTTTTGTAGATTGGCTTTTATATATTATTTTTGTGTCAAATCAGTTATACTATGGACATGTTTTGGTTAAACCATGAGCAGTTACTTAAAGGCGTAAATCTGGGTTTCCAGCGTTACTTATCCCGACAGGTCAAGTGGGACAGGAGGCTGATCGGTATCTTTGGAGCGAAAGGGGTGGGAAAAACAACGCTTTTGTTGCAGCGTATCAAATTGGCTTATGGCGATTCTCATGAAGCCCTGTATTTGCCTCTCGATAATATATGGTTTCAGGAACGGTGTATGTTGTCCGAAACGGTCAGGCAATTTTATGAAGAGGGGGGCAGGCATCTTTTTCTAGATAATGTCCATCGATATGGTAGCTGGGTACAGGCGATAGAGTGTTTACACGACGATTATCCTGATATGCAGATAGTGTTTGCTGCACCTTTGCTGGTTGAAGGAGAGAAGACGGAGATGCCTTTTGACGGGAAAGGCGATTGGTATACGTTGCATACCATGTCGTTCCGTGAATATTTGTCCTATGAAGGTGCGCTAGATCTCAAACCGGTCCCATTGGACGAACTTTTGCTTAACCATGCGGAAGTGACGCAACAGGTGATGGATGAAGTAAACATAGTCCCCATTTTCCGGAATTATCTGGAACATGGTTGCTATCCTTTCTATTGGGAAGATCCGGATGCCTTCAACTTCCGTTTGCAGGATTTGGTGCGAGATTCGATCGATGTGGACCTTCCCGCCATTCGACAGATGAATAATGCCATGTTCCGGAAGATGAAACAATTGCTGATTCAACTTGCCCAAGAAGCTCCGGAATTTCCCCGCATGCAGGCTTTGACATCCAAATATGAGGCGGATAATACACATATACACCGGTTATTGGGTTATATAAAAGAGATAGGGGTGCTCCGCATTCTACAAGTCAGAAAAGAAGACGGCACACTGGCCCGTTCGTATCGCTCTTTCCTGGCGAACACGAATCTGATGGCAAGTCTTTTCCGGGAGATGGAGCGGGTTTACGTGGGTGAGACGTTTTTCGTCGATCAGATGTCTAATTGCGGGACTGTGGAGCTTTTGCATAATGGAGATTATCGTGTGAATGAAAAGTACACGTTCATGATCGGTGATCCGTTGATGGATTATGAGCGTATCAAGAATGTGGAAAATGCGTTTGCCGCTATACACGGACAGCCTAAAAGTGTAGGAAACAAAATACCTGTCTGGGCACTCGGTCTTTGTTATTGATTGATTTTGTCATCAACTAAATATGTAAGCTATGTTGGAAAATATGAAAAACAGACGGACGATCCGTAAATATACGACTCAGGACATTCCGGATGCTTTGTTGAATGAATTGCTGGAGGTTGCTGCCCGTGCATCCAATACGGGGAATATGCAACTGTATAGTGTGGTCATTACCCGCGATAAGGCAAATAAGGAAAAGTTGGCTCCTGCCCATTTCAATCAGCCGATGATTACGGCGGCTCCGGTCGTGCTCACCTTCTGTGCCGATGCTAACCGTTTTGTAAAATGGGCGGAGCTGCGCGATGCAGTGGCCGGTTTCGATAATTTCCAGACTTTTATCGCTTCGACTATCGATGCGATGCTGTTTGCCCAAAGTTTCTGTACGGCAGCAGAGGAAAAAGGATTGGGAATCTGCTATTTGGGAACGACGGCTTATAACGCAGATAAGATTATCGATGCCTTGTCGCTTCCACGCTTGGTTGTCCCTATCGTGACAGTCACGGTCGGCTATCCCGACGGAATGCCTGAACAGGTGGAACGCTTGCCACTCGGAGCGGTGGTTCACCAGGAGGTTTATACGGATTATACGTCAGCTTCTATCGATGCCTTATACCACGATAAGGAAGAGCTGGAAGTAAATAAACAATTTGTACGGGAGAATGATAAGAAAACATTGGCCCAGGTATTTACGGATGTACGTTATACGAAGGCCAACAATGAATATTTCTCCGACGTATTATTGAAAGTCTTGAAAGGGCAAGGCTTTTTGTAACCCTATGCGTTGTGGTTGCTAACCCTATGCTTTAACCTGCGTAACCCATAGGGTTAGCAACTGTAATGCATAGCTTTCTTTTAGATCCGGTCCAATACCGTTTCGATCAGGCCGGTCATGGAACCTTTGTATTCGGTATTCATGTCTTGGGCCACCCGACCGGCAATAATGCAGCACACGGTCATGGCACGATGTCCCATCAAGGCGGACAGTCCGGCGAGAGACGAACTTTCCATTTCGAAGTTGGTAATCCGGCTATCGTTGAACTCGAAAGCTTCTATTTTACGGTTCAGTTCCGGATCGGCGAGCGGCAAGCGGAGCTTGCGGCCTTGCGGACCGTAGAAGCCGTTGGCTGCAATCGTTACTCCCCGGATAATATCGTCTTGTGTGATCTGCTTGACCAGGGATGGATCGGCGGAAACGACATAGGGCTGGATGCCGCTTAGCTTCCATTTCAATTGTCTCATCAGTTCTGATTCGAAAGCCTTGTCGCGCACTTTCTCGGAGCCGGCATAAAAATACAGAACTCCGTCGAACCCGATTGATTTTCCTGCTGCCACATAGGTCCCGACAGGAACAAACGGTTGCAATCCTCCTGAAGTGCCGACACGTACCATTGTCAGTTGCCGAAATATCGGTTTGATGGTACGAGAAGCAAAGTCGATGTTTGCCAAAGCGTCCAGTTCATTCAGGACGATGTCGATATTGTCGGTTCCGATGCCGTGTGAAAGTGTTGTGATGCGCTTCCCTTTGTAAGTGCCGGTGATGGTATGGAATTCACGGCTCGACACTTCACATTCTTTCGTATCGAAGTAGGAGGCGACGGTGTTTACGCGATCGGGGTCGCCGACCATGATGATCTTGTCGGCGAGCTGTTCCGGTTTCAGATGCAGGTGAAAGCAACTGCCATCGGGATTAATGATAAGTTCGGAAGGTGCGATCATTTGATTTTAGGTTTATGATTTCAGGTTTATGATTTCAGATTTATGATTTATGTGTTGATGATAAATCATAAATCTGAAATCATAAATCCTTGTTAGTCTTTTAATGGTTTCGAAGGTGCATTTGACGGTTTGGCGATTGCCTCACGCATGCTGGTATCTGCTTCGATATTCTTCATCTTATAATAGTCCATGATACCCAAATTGCCATTACGGAAAGCTTCAGCCATGGCCTTGGGAACTTCGGCTTCGGCTTCGATAACCTTCGCACGGGCTTCCTGTGCTTTGGCTTTCATCTCCTGTTCGACGGCAACGGCCATGGCACGGCGTTCTTCAGCTTTTGCCTGGGCGATATTCTTGTCGGCTTGAGCCTGGTCCATTTGCAGATAAGCTCCGATGTTCTTGCCTATGTCGATATCAGCGATGTCGATGGACAAGATTTCAAATGCAGTCCCTGCATCCAGACCTTTACGGAGAACCAGCTTGGAGATGGAATCCGGATTTTCCAGCACGCTTTTATGATTTTCAGACGAACCGATAGAAGATACGATACCTTCGCCGACACGGGCCAGAATCGTTTCTTCGCCGGCACCTCCGACTAATTGCTTGATGTTGGCACGAACCGTCACACGTGCTTTGGCGATCAGCTGGATACCGTCTTTGGCAACGGCTGTAACGGGAGGTGTGTCGATGACTTTCGGGTTGACCGACATTTGCACGGCTTCAAATACATCACGTCCTGCCAGGTCGATAGCGGTTGCCATCTGGAAAGGGAGGTCAATATTCGCTTTCGATGCGGAAACGAGGGCATGGACAACCTTTTCGACATGTCCGCCTGCCAGGTAGTGTGCTTCCAATTCGTCACGGGTCAGCGTTTTCAGACCTGCTTTGTGGGCTTCGATCATGGCGCGGGTGATGACATAAGGCGGCACGTTACGGATACGCATCAGGAAGAGCTGTATCAGCGAGATGTTGACACCTGAAACTTTTGCCGAGATCCACAGAAGGAACGGCACATAATAAAAGAAAATTACCAGCAGCAATATCGCTGCTCCCAAAAGGGCGAGAGGTACAAAGGTCATTTCCATGTGAGTAGAATTATGATTTATGAATTATGATTTATTTTTCAATTTTTAATTTTCACGATTACATTGTAGCCATCGACGCGTATTACCTCGACCGGCGTGTTTTCATCAATCAGCTCGTCCATCGATTTGGCTTCTACGGTGATCCCGTTAATGCGGGCCTTCCCGATTGGGGCGAGGCGTGAAAGTGTCAACCCTTCGTCGCCCGGCACGATTCCCAAGTCGCGGCTGGATACCAGCTTGGAATCGATGTCGGTTTTCAAAGCCACCCGGTTGAAGGATTTGGAACGCAACAACCAGATGAAAGAGGCCGCGAACACAAGCGATGATACCGCCAATGTTACATTGCCGATCGGCGTACTGACCGAATAGGCATAGAACAGGCCGCCGGCAGCAAAAAGGAATCCTCCGACACCGGCAACTGTGATACCCGGTAACATAAATATTTCCAGCAGGATAAGCACAATGGCTACAACCATTAGGAAGGCGATAATAAGCATTTCGAATATCATAGAGCCTTGTTTTATCGTTTGTTTTTCAGATAATTGATTTCGGCATTACGAGCTTTCTTCTCCAACTCGCCGGGCTGTTCCAACAAGGCGTTCAGTTGCTCTTCTGCTTGCAGGATGGTTGGCTTCAGTTGCTCTTTGCGGGCCTTGTTGCCTTCGGCGTAAGAGACGCGCAGGCCGTCGAGTTTTTCATTCAGCTCTTTGATCTGTTTGTTCAAGGCAACCACCTTTTCGTAGTAGCCCTTAGCTTCGGGGCTATTGATGTCATCCAGTTTGTAATAGACAATATTATTACCGATGATAAATTCAAAATCCTTTTCGATCTTTTTCTCTCCATAAGGTATTTCTGTGTGCGACAGACGAATCAGGTCGGCATAGTCGGAACTTTCTTTCCAGGAATCTCGGATAGCAGTGATCGCTGCACGGGCGCGTTTCACTTCTATGTCTTCGCTCTCCACCCGTTTATGCTCTGGATTCGGGATGAAGAGATAGACACAGGCTTTTCCTTCCGGCTGGAAACGATCGGATACAAACCATCCCAATCCTTTCACTTCATCGAAGACCATCATATAATCATTGTAGGGCGAATTGAACGGCATGCCCAACTGCTCTGGAGCCAGATAAGTGTCGGAATTGATGTTGTAGCGGGTGACGAAGAGGTCATAACCGCCAATCGAACCGTTCCCTTTGGAAGAATAATAGATCGTGGCGCCATCGGAAAGGACGAACGGGTAGTTGTCATCGTCATTGCTGTTGATGTTCATCGGTAATTGTTTCTCGTCCCCCCATTCGTCCATAAGCATGGACTGGGTAAAAAGGCAATAACGGTCGCCGTCTGTCGAATGAGCATAGTAAATCTTGTCGCCTTTCTGGTTCTTGTAGACGGTCGAGCTCACTGGCTCGTTTGTCTGGAAAAAATCTTTGTAGGAATCGAGTGTGCCGCTTTCTTCGCTTAGGATATAGGCGGAAAGGAAATCGTCTTTGTCCACGACCAAGCTATCTATGATCTGAACATCTTCCACCTTTTCCATCATGCGTTGTGCATTGTTTGCCAAGTCGAGCCTGGTTTCGAACGATTGCGGATCCTGCTTTTTCTTTGCCAGCAGGTTGATATATTCTTCCAGCATTTCTCCGGCTTCGTCGAAACGATAGGTCTTGTAGTAGACTTCGGACATATAACGGTATGCTTCTTGTACTTTGCGTTTGACAGCTACTTTCAAATGCTTTTCCGCACCGGTCAGATCACCGGTCTCGTAGCAGCAGACACCATACCAATGATTATAGGAGGAATTGCTTGGCGCTTGTTTGACCAGCTTTTCAAAGGCAGGTTTGGCTTCCGCGTACTTACCTTCATTGTATAATTTTTTTGCTTCAGCCAGACTTTGTGCGTGCAGCCCGCCGCAGAGTAACGTGATTCCTATTGTGTAAAACAGTTTATTAGATAACCAATTCATTGATTTATGATTTATGATTTTGATTTTAGATTTATAATCCATAAATCTAAAATCATTACTTTTGTGTCCGATTACAAAAATAGGAATTAAAATCAAGAATCAAAACCCTTATTTTTTTATTCTTAATTTTTAATTCTTAATTAATAAAGTATGGCAAAGTTGACAGAAGAGGAACTCCTGTTTCGTAAAGTAGAAGAGAAAGTCAAGAAGGCGATATTCGAATATGGTCTGATTGTGGATGGTGACCGTATATTGATCGGATTGTCGGGGGGAAAAGATTCGTTGGCGTTGGTGGACTTGCTCGGACGCCGTTCCAAGATATTCCGGCCTCGGTTCGAGGTGATCGTGACGCATATCGTGATGTCAAATATCCCTTATCGTTCGGATATTGACTACCTGAAAAGCCGGGCAGATGAGCACGGCCTTTCCTTTTTCGTGCATGAGACGAGCTTCGACGCTTCGACCGATACCCGCAAGTCTCCTTGTTTCCTTTGTTCTTGGACGCGGCGGAAAGCCTTGTTCGATATTGCAAAGAGGCATGGTTGCAACAAGATTGCCCTCGGGCATCATCAGGACGATATTCTCGAAACCCTTCTGATGAACATGATCCACCAGGGAGCGATCGGAACGATGCCACCGCGCCTAAAGATGGATAAGTTCGATATGGAGATTATCCGCCCCATGTGTCTGGTGGAGGAGAAAGATTTGACCCGGATTGCTGTGTGGAGAGGATATCGGAAACAGATCAAGAATTGCCCGTACGAATCCGGCTCCAGCCGTTCGGATATGAAGGAGGTACTGTCGCGTCTAGAGGCGATCAACCCTGAGGCGCGCTATAGCCTTTGGAGCAGTATGTCGAATATTCAGGAGGACTATCTTCCTAAAATCATAAATCATAAATCATAAATCATCTCATGCAAGGATTTTATACTATTCTGTTATTGGTCGCATCCAATATCTTTATGACGTGTGCTTGGTACGGACATTTGAAGATGAAGCAGCAGTTCAGTTGGTTCGAGCATCTGCCGTTGATCGGTGTTGTCTTGTTCAGCTGGTTTTTAGCGTTTTTTGAATATTGTTTTCAAGTCCCGGCAAACCGGATGGGTTTCCGTGATAATGGCGGGCCTTTTAACCTGATCCAATTGAAGGTGATCCAGGAGGTGATTACGCTGGTTGTCTTTGTCGGTTTTAGTTCGATTGCCTTCAAAGGCGAATCGTTTAAGTGGAACCATGCGCTGGCTTTCCTGTTTCTGGTGGCGGCAGTTTATCTTGTGTTTAAGAAATAAGATTTTAGTATCACTTCAAATCAGGACGAGACAGTGATAGAGAAGTTTGGGATTAGTGATAGGGTAAAAAACGTCCTGTGTCACAAGCGGGTGTTGAGGGTGGCGTCTAAATAGCACAGTATCGCCTCCTTTTCATCCGGATGGAACCATCGGATGTCGGTATCCCGTTTGAACCAGGTCATTTGTTTGCGAGCGTAAACACGAGAGTTGCGTTTTATCTTTTCAATGGCGAAATCTAATGTCCATTCGCCATCCAGGTATTTGAACAGCTCTTTGTAGCCGACAGTGTTGAGGGAGTTCAATTTGCGGAAAGGATAAACGCGGCGTGCTTCTTCCAGCATGCCGTCGGCCATCATTTGGTCTACGCGGCGGTTGATGCGATCGTAAAGTTCTTCACGGTCGCGGGTAAGTCCTATCTGGATGATCCGGAACGGCCGTTCTTTTCGGGTGTTGGTACGGAAGGAGGAATAGGGTTTGCCGGTCATGCGGCAGATTTCAACGGCATGGATTACGCGTTTGTAGTTGTTTCTATCTACTTCATTATAATGTATAGGGTCTGTTTCCTTTAACTCGGCAAGGATAGGGGAGAGACCCTCTTCTTCAAATTGCTTGTAGATGGCGGTTCGGATTTCGGGGGTGACGGTGGGGATATCGTCGATCCCTTTTGTGACGGCATCGATATACATCATGCTACCACCTGTCATAACGACAGTCGGATGTGTCTGGTGGAGTTCCCTGAGCAGAGACATCACATCTTCCTCGAAACTGCTTGCGCTGTAATAATCGGTGAGTGACAATGTGCCGACCATATAATGGCGTACACGTGCCATCTGTTCAACCGTAGGGGCGGCTGTGCCTATCGGAAGGTCTTTGTAAAGCTGACGGGAGTCGGAAGAAATGATCGGAGAACCGAAATGCTCTGCTACACGCAGACTCAGTTCTGTCTTGCCGACTCCTGTCGGCCCCAATAATATGACAAGAGAGTTCATTAATCAAAAGCGCTCGTCGTCGTATGGGTTATCCATCGGTCCGTCGCCGAGCCCGTCGAAACCTTCTTTATCGAGTTCGTCGATATCGTATTCGGAATCGCCGTAGAAATCTTCACCTATTTCGGTGTTACCTGTTTTGGCGTCCATTTCGTCGAACGACATGATCTGAACAGGTGCTTCGCCGATAGATTTGCTGCATACGGCTTTGTCCAGATCTTTGCCTGGGATGATTTCACGGAGTTCCATGAAGAAAGCGCGTTCAGTCATATAATCGAAGACAAAAAGCAACTTCTGGTGTTCGTCTTCCAGAAGCTCTTCCAGACGTGTATCTTCCATTATATAATTGTCTACTTCGGAAGAAGTATCCATTTCAACCAATGTGATTTCCGTATTCTTGCTCCAGTCATCATCACAGATGAAGAAAGAACACATCTGGTCTTTTGTATACCCTACAGAATCCATAATGGCATTGTACAAATCCAGAAATGTTGCTTCTGAGTCGATCTTGATCTCACGTTTGAAGTCGTCAACTTCATCTGATAGAATTAAAAATCTAAATACCATAGTCGTTATTAGTTTTTTGTTGGTTCAAAAGTAGTAAAAAAAACAATGTGGCAATAAAATAATGTGCCAATATACCCCATAAAATTCATTCTTTCATTGGTACATTGGCACATTTTCAAATTGGCATATTATTTATTCATCGATCGAACCTCTGACGATACCGCGCTGGGATGATTTGATGAAGTTCAGAATCAGATCCCGTTCTTCACTAGGTTCGTATTCGGTTTCGATGGCTTTCAGGGCTTCCGTATTGTTGAGGCCGCGTGTATAAAGCGTACGGTAGATATCTTGGATCAAGAATACTTGGCTGTTGGTAAATCCGCGACGGCGTAATCCTACGATATTGATACCACAGTACACGATCGGATCACGTCCGATCAGGGTATAAGGAGGAATATCTTTGCCGATCCGGGAACCGCCTTGTATCATGACGTGCTTGGATATACGGGAGAACTGGTGAACCAGGCTACCACCGCTAACGATGGCGAAGTCGTCGATCTCTACTTCTCCGGCTATCTGTGAAGCATTGCCGATAATGATATTATCTTTCAGCAAGCAATCATGGGCAATATGGGAATAGGCCATAATCAGGCAATTGTTGCCGACAACGGTTTTGCCTTTGGAGGCTGTTCCGCGATTGACGGTCACGCATTCGCGGAGAATGGTGTTGTTTCCGATTTCGGCAGTTGTAATTTCTCCTTTAAATTTCAGGTCTTGAGGGATACCGGCAATAACGGCTCCGGGAAATACCTGGCAATTATTGCCGATCCGGGCACCGTCTAAAATAGTCGCGTGCGAATAGATACGACAGTTGTCACCGATCACGACATCTTTTTCGATTACGGCGAAAGGGTCGACTGTTGTATTCTGACCGATTTTAGCTTCGGGATGAACGACTGCTAAAGGGGATATGTTCATAATGATTTATGATTTATTATTTATGATTTCGGATGTATGGTTTATCGTATCATGTCGTTACCATAAGTCATACATCTGAAATCATAAATCATTGATTTATTTATTCTTTACGATTTGTGCCATAAATTCGGCTTCGCTAACGAGCTTATCGCCTACGAATACATATCCTTTCATGGTTGAAATACCACGACGGATGGGAGCCAGCAACTCCAAACGGAGGATCAGCGTATCGCCCGGAACGACTTTTTGGCGGAACTTAACGCCGTCGATCTTCATGAAATAAGTGGAATAGCGTTCCGGTTCGTCTACCGAATTCAGAACGAGCAATCCACCGGTCTGGGCCATCGCTTCAACTTGCAGTACACCCGGCATAACCGGTTCCTGGGGAAAATGACCTGTAAAGAAAGGTTCGTTGCTCGTGATGTTTTTCACACCCACGATATAGTTGCCGCCGATTTCGATGATCTTGTCAACCAACAGGAACGGATAACGATGCGGGAGCAGTTCGCGGATACGGTTGATATCCATAACCGGAGTGCTGTTCGGATCATAGACGGGAGCCTGAACTTCGTTCTGTTTGATGTCCTTGCGGATCATGCGTGCCAACTGGTTGTTGATCTTATGTCCCGGACGGGTAGCGATTACGCGACCCCGGATCGGTTTGCCGATCAATGCCAGGTCACCGATCACATCGATCAGCTTGTGGCGTGCCGGCTCGTTGTCGAATACCAGCGGTTTATTGTTGATGTAGCCCAGGTCTTGTACGTCCTTATGCGGGATAGACAGCTTGTCGGCAAGATTGTCGAGCACCTCCTGCGATACTTTCTGGTCATAGATGACGATCGCATTGTCGAGGTCACCACCTTTGATCAGGTTATTCTGCAACAGCATCTCTACTTCGCGAACAAACACGAATGTGCGGGAAGCAGCCAATTCTGTCGGGAATTCACTCAGGTCGTTCAGCGTGGCGAACTGGTTGGAAAGCACAGACGAATTGAAGGAAATCAAAACATTGACGCTAAACTTGTCGTCCGGCAGGATAATGAGGGAAGAACCAGTTTCTTCATCCTTGACTTCGATCTTATGCTTTACGATATAGTAATCTTTCGGTGCGTTTTGTTCCACGACACCGGCTTTCTGAATCTCTTCACTGAAAAAACGGGAACTGCCGTCGAGAATCGGAAATTCGGGTGCATTCACCTCTATCAGGCAGTTATCTATTTCGTAGGCATATAAAGCTGCCATCGCATGTTCAATGGTGCTTACTTGGATTCCGTTTTTGGAAAGTACGGTTCCTCTCTGGGTCCCGGCTACGTTTTCAGCAACGGCATCGATTACAGGTTCTCCTTCCAGGTCAACACGTTTGATTTTGTATCCATGATTTTCGGGTGCAGGGTGGAAAGTAATCTGGATATCCAAGCCTGTATGCAACCCTTTTCCTTGCATAGAGAAACTCGTGGCAAGCGTCTTCTGTTTCTGCATACGATCTATATGATTTATGATTTATAATTTATGATTTGTTCATTGGCCATTGCGCGCATTGTCAATAGCCAATTTAAGTCGTTCTATCTCACGTTGCATCTGTCCCATCTGGCGGTACATATCCGGCAGGCGGTTGAAGATTGCGCTGGAACGCATAAACGCCTTTGCGTTGATAGCCGGAGCACCTAACAGGGTTGCCGGTTCTTTTACATCGCTGATCACGCCGCATTGTGCACCGAATACCACATGGTCCGCCACATGGATATGTCCGGATAACCCGGCTTGGCCTCCGAACATGCAATGGCTGCCGATCTTTACGGAACCCGCAATGCCCACCTGGGCTGCCATGACCGTGTTTTCGCCGACTTCCACGTTGTGAGCAATTTGTACCAGATTGTCCAGTTTGACACCCCGACGGATGATGGTCGAGTCCATAACGGCACGGTCTATCGTGGTATTGGCCCCGATTTCGACATCGTCTTCCAGTACGACATTACCCAACTGGGGGATCTTCTTGTAGTTATCGCCTTCTGGAGCGAAACCGAAACCATCCGACCCGATCACGCTCCCGGCATGCAGAATGCAGTTGTTGCCGATTACGCAGCCGTTGTAGATGGTCGCGTGCGGATAGACCGTACAGTTATCGCCAATGGTCACATGGTCGCCGATATAAGCGTGCGGATAAATGCGGCTGTTCTTGCCGATCTTCACGTCTTCGCCGATGTAGGCGAAGTTGCCGACATAACATCCTTCGCCGACCGTTGCCGAACCGGCGATGAACGCCGTAGCGTCTATACCCGCTTTTTTGACATTGGCCTGTTCCGCCATATTCAACAGTATGGCGAGCGAAGCATAAGCATTGGCAACCTTGACCAATGTGGCTTTTACCGGTTCGGCGGGAGTGAAATCATTGTTTACTAAAACAATGCTTGCTTCAGTTTGGTAGATAAAATGTTCATATTTTGGGTTTGCCAGAAAGGTCAATGTTCCCGGTTTACCTTCTTCTATCTTTGAGAAGTTGTTGACTTTCACTTCAGGATCGCCTTCGACGGTTCCACCTAAAACGCTCGCTATTTGTTGGGCTGAAAACTCCATTACTTAATCTTATTATATGTATTTCAAATGCAACTGCCCGGACTTGCTTCAAGGCAGTTTGCAAAAATGGTGAAAATTATTGGGATAGCCTATGCTTTACAGGGAATAATTCCTTTATCATGCAGATATCCTGCCATTTCGCGTTGTACGGCTTGGGCTGCTTCACGCGCTGCGTTGGCAAAATTCTCCGTTTTGTCTGCATATATGATAGCACGGGAAGAGTTTACCAGTAATCCGCACTGGTCGTTCATGCCGTACTGAGCCACTTCGGCGAGGCTTCCGCCCTGTGCGCCTACGCCCGGAACCAGCAGGAAGTGGTTGGGAGCGTGTTTGCGGATATCCAGGAACATTTTTCCCTGGGTAGCGCCTACCACATACATCATCTGTTCGTCCGTAGCCCAATCCTGCGACTTTTTCAATACCTTTTCGAACAGCCGTTCGCCGTTGGCATCTTCCGTCAACTGGAAATCGTGCGAGCCTTTGTTGGAGGTCAGTGCCAGCAGGATCACCCAGGCTTCCTGATAGATCAGGAACGGTTTCACGCTGTCTTCACCCATATACGGAGCGACCGTTACGGCATCCACCTTGATATGGTCAAAGAAAGAACGTGCATACATTTCGGAAGTGTTTCCGATGTCACCGCGCTTTGCATCTGCAATGATAAACTGGTCGGGATAGTTTTCACGCAAGTAAGCGACAGTCTTTTCGAACGACAGCATCCCTTTTACGCCTAAACTTTCATAGAAGGCCAGGTTCGGTTTATAAGCCACGCAGTAATCGGCTGTCGCGTCGATAATCGCTTTGTTGAATGCGAAGATCGGATCTTCTTCTGACAATAGATGCTGCGGGATCTTCTTTATATCTGTATCGAGCCCCACGCAAAGGAAGGACTGCTTCTTCTTGATGTTTTCGAATAATTGCTGCTTGTTCATGTTGTTACGTGTAAAAAATTAGTCTAAAAATGATGTTATAGTTCAGACTCTTTCAGTCGTTCAGCATTCTCGGCCACGATCAGTTGATCGAGGCATCCTTGTATATCCCCATCCATAAAGGCTGAAAGATTATAAATCGTGTAGTTGATGCGATGGTCGGTGATGCGTCCCTGCGGATAATTGTAGGTACGGATCTTCGCCGAGCGGTCGCCGGTGGAAACCATCGTCTTACGTTTGTTAGCAATGTCATCCAGATATTTCTGGTGTTCCTTGTCATATATAAACGAACGCAGGCGCGTGAGGGCGCGTTCCTTGTTCTTCGGCTGGTCGCGCGTTTCGGTACATTCGATCAGGATTTCTTCGCTTACGCCTGTATTCGGGTTCTTCCAGACATAGCGCAGGCGGACGCCTGACTCGACCTTGTTTACGTTCTGCCCTCCGGCTCCACCCGAACGGAACGTGTCCCATTTGATTTCGCCTTCGTTGATTTCCACGTCAAATTCGTCTGCTTCGGGGAGGACGGCAACGGTTGCTGCCGATGTATGCACGCGTCCTTGTGTTTCGGTAGCCGGCACGCGTTGTACGCGATGTACCCCCGATTCGTATTTAAGGGTCCCGTACACCTTTTCTCCGCTCACGGTAAAGATGATTTCTTTGAAACCGCCGGCAGCTCCCTCGCTACAACTGGACAAGGCCACTTTCCAGCCTTTCATCTCGCAATACTTCACGTACATGCGATACAGGTCTCCGGCAAAGAGTGCGGCTTCGTCACCGCCCGTTCCGCCACGTATTTCGACAATGGCGTTTTTGTCGTCCTGCGGGTCGGCCGGTACGAGGAGCAGCTTGATCTCCTCTTCCAGTTCCGGAATGCGCGCTTCGCAGGCAGTCGCTTCTTCGCGGGCTATTTCTCTCATCTCCGGATCGGTTTCGGCCATCATCAGGCGGGCCTCTTCCAAGCCGTTGAGACATTGCATATATTCCTTGCGGGCTTTTATGATTTCGTTCAGCTCCTTATATTCTTTCGTGAGCTTGACGTATCTTTTCTGGTCAGCGATGACGTTCGGGTCCGTGATGAGTGTCGATACCTCTTCGAAGCGCGATACCAATCCGTCCAGTTTCTCTAATAGCGTGTTATTCTCAGCCATATATGAACTCACCGAACTCGCTTTTAATAATCAGTTCCTTCTTGTCGCTTTCTTCTACACGGCCGACAACTTGTGCGTCGATATTGAATGATTTGCTGATGGCAATCACTTCTTCCGCATGCTCAGGAGAAAGGTAGACTTCCAGGCGATGTCCCATATTGAACACTTTGTACATCTCGTCCCAGGCCGTACCGCTCTGTTCCTTGATCGTCTTGAACAGTGGGGGAACGGGGAACATATTGTCCTTGACCACACGGCAATTGTTTCCGATGAAGTGCATTACCTTGGTCTGTGCGCCGCCCGAGCAGTGTACCATACCGTGGATATTTGGGCGCAAGGCATCCAATAGTTTTTTGACTACCGGCGCATAGGTCCGCGTGGGAGAAAGCACCAGCTTGCCTGCGTTCAGCGGCGATCCCTCTACAGGGTCGGTCAGCTTCAAGCCACCGCTGTAAACCAGTTCGTCGGGGACAGCCTTGTCGAAGCTTTCCGGGTATTTTTCTGCCAGGTATTTGGCAAAAACGTCGTGGCGCGCACTGGTCAGCCCGTTGCTTCCCATGCCTCCGTTATATTCTTTCTCGTAAGTGGCCTGTCCGAAAGAAGCCAGCCCGACGATCACGTCGCCCGGACGGATGTTCGCATTGTCGATCACGTCGGCACGTTTCATGCGGCAGGTAACCGTGCTGTCGACGATGATGGTACGGACCAGGTCGCCTACATCGGCCGTCTCGCCGCCTGTAGCATAGCATCCGACTCCCATTTCGCGAAGTTCGGCCAGCAGTTCGTCAGTCCCGTTGATGATGGCGGAGATCACTTCACCCGGAATCAGCAGCTTGTTGCGTCCGATGGTGGAGGAAACCAATATGTTGTCTACGGCGCCCACGCACAGCAGGTCGTCGATATTCATTATCAAAGCATCTTGCGCGATACCTTTCCATACGGACAAGTCTCCGGTTTCTTTCCAGTACATATAAGCCAAAGATGACTTGGTTCCGGCTCCGTCGGCATGCATGATGTTGCAATATTCAGGATCGCCTCCCAGAATGTCGGGAATGATCTTACAGAATGCTTGGGGAAAGATTCCCTTGTCGATGTTCTTTATTGCGTTGTGAACATCTTCTTTCGAAGCGGATACACCGCGTAGATTATAACGTTGGTCACTCATTGTTTTTGTGAATTTGTCTGCAAAGATACTATTTTTTGTCTTACTTATCTAAGTTTTAGCACATCTCCTTCTTCCGGAATGTAATCTTTGTGCTTTTTATTCATCTTATATAAGCTCTTGATCTGTATTCCGTATTTCTGTGCGATGCTGTGCATGGATTCGCCTACCTGTACGACATGGTCATAATTCGGCTTGTCTGCTTTCTTCTTTTTCTTTTCCAGGTAAACGATGTCATTTTTCTGTAACGGAAAATCTTCCGGCACCTCGTTGTATTTCTTCAGGTCTTTTACCCGGAAGCCGAGACTGGCGGCTATGTCGTCGAAGCTGTCTTTGCCGTTGGAATAGACATACAGCAGGCCGTTTGTACGGTAGACTGTATAGCGGGAGATGTGTGCCGGTTGCTTGTCTGACTTTTTACGGCCTTTTGCCGTGTCATACCGGTACAGGTCATAATCTTCGATCAGCTTGATCAGCCGGTTGGCGTAGGCTCGGTCTGTTGCGTATCCGCATTTTTGCAAACCTCTTGCCCAACCTTTATAGTCGGTTATTTTCAGTTTGAACAGAGAGGCATAACGGGGACGGTCGACCAGAAAACGGGCGTGGTCTTCGTAAGACTGTTCCGGATTCTTATATTTGCGGAAACATTCTCCGCGCAGGTCATCGTCGTGATAGACACGCCCACCCCTCCAGTCGGAATGACATTTGATGCCGAAGTGGTTGTTCGATTTGCGTGCCAGCTCGCTTCGCCCGGCTCCCGACTCCAATAACCCTTGTGCAAGCGTGATACTTGCAGGGATACGGTACTTTTTTTGATGCTGGATCGCTAAACTGCTGTATTGTTTGATATACTTTTCGTATGCCGGCACTTTCCGTTGGCTGGCTCCGAGTGCCGTTCCGGTAACGGACAGCACCAACAACAGGGAAAGGATTCGTAATGTTAATCGCATGACTGATTCGTTGTATGTAATTATATTTAACGGCAAAGATAATTAATTTGTTTTACATCCTTGTCATAGTATTGTGCCGGGAGGAGGGAGGCCGCATTATAATGGGGCAGATATGGATCATAAATGATAATTGGTCACCCTGCTATTTATAAATAAGGATTATGCGGATTTCCGATTCGGCTTCACCTGTCTTTGAAACCTTTTGATTGTTATGGGGTACATGGGTGAAGGTAAACATCCGGACTGCCTTCACCTCAGGATTTTGCCTTCACCATTATCTCGTCCTGATTTAGGTTGACCATGTCGCTCTGATTCGTTTCCACTACTATATATTTAAATGAAAGATAGGAATTTACAGCTATACTACCACTCTTTAACCTTTCGCCCTTGGTCGAAAAGGCTTTTGACATTGGTCGAAAGTGTTTTTGACCAAGGGCGAAAGCCTTTTCGACTAAAGGCAAAAGGTTAATGAATGGGCTGTTTGACAATAGAAACATGGCTATTGTTTATCACGAATGTATTTGGGCTTTCTCTATATTTTCTTTATTTTTGCTTGTATCATTTAGAGTGTTATTTCATGAAAGAAATCAAGTTGGAGACAAAAATCCGGATTTATTCTCTTGCCGAACTACCGGAAGAAGAGTCGCGGTTGATGGAGGCGGCCATAAAAGCGACGGGACAATCGTATGCCCCTTATTCGAAGTTTCATGTCGGAGCGGCAGCCTTGCTGGAGGACGGCACGATCGTAACCGGCAGTAATCAGGAGAATGCCGCTTACCCTTCCGGTCTGTGTGCGGAGCGGGTGGCGTTGTTTCATGCCGGTCATCAATATCCGGATATGCCTGTTGTCGCTCTTGCCATTGCAGCCGCCACGAATGGCCGGCAGGTCGAGAGCATTTCCCCTTGCGGTGCATGCCGCCAGGTTTTGTTGGAGGCGGAACAACGCTATGGCAAGCCGATGAAGGTCTTGTTGTGCGGTACGAAAGAGGTCGTGGTGGCGGAGAGTGCCGAATCACTGTTGCCGCTTTGTTTTGGGGCGAAAGATCTGAAATAAAAAAGAAGAGCGCTATCGTAAACAACGGGCGCTCTTCCTTTTTTATATTCGGTTATTGTTTGTCCGAGATCAGATTCCTAACGAAGCCTTTATCGCTTCGATCTTTTCTGCTCCTGCTTTTTCGGCAGCCGGCAGTTCGTCAAGGCTCTTTACTTTGGAATGGACTTCGCAATAGAACTTGATCTTCGGCTCCGTGCCGGAAGGACGGATAGATACTTTCGTTCCGTCTTCAGTGAAATATTGGAGAACGTTGGAGGTTGTCGGCATATCCAATGTCAATGTTTCGTTTTCAACATAGTCTTTGCCTTTCAGGGAAGCGTAGTCGTAGAATAACGTAACTTTGGAACCGGCGATTTCCTGCAACGGGTTTTCACGGAAGTGTTTCATCATCGCTTCGATCTCTTCAGCGCCGCTCTTGCCTTTCTTTACAACGGAGATTCCTTTTTCTTTAGAGAAACCATACTGAACGTAGATGTTCTGCAATAACTGGTACATCGTGATACCCTGGTCTTTCGCCCAGGCTGCGATTTCAGCCAGGATGGCACAAGCAGAAACGGCATCTTTGTCGCGAACGAAATCTTCGCACAGGAAGCCGTAGCTTTCTTCACCGCCACCGATATAGTTCTTCTTTCCTTCGTTCTTCTTCATGACATCGGCGATCCATTTGAAGCCGGTGTAAACGTCATACACTTCGACGCCGTTCTTCTCGGCGATCGTACGGATCAGTTCGGTCGTAACGATTGTCTTGACGATATATTCCTTGCCGTTGATCTTACCGAGTTCTTTCCAGCGGGTGATGAGATAGTAGACGAACATCAAAGCGGTCTGGTTACCGTTCAGCAATACCCATTCGCCTTCGTTGTTCTTAACGGCTGCACCTACTCGGTCTGCATCCGGGTCGGAAGCCAATACCAGTTCGGCGTCTGTTTCCTTGGCCTTTTCAACTGCCAGAGCCAAAGCCGCCGGTTCTTCCGGATTAGGAGAAACAACGGTTGGGAAGTCGCCGCTTACTACGTCCTGTTCGGGTACGTGGATGATATTCGTGAAACCGAATGCTTTCAATGTCGGCGGGATAACCGTCACGCCTGTTCCGTGGATCGGCGTGTAGACGATCTTCATGTCATGGTGACGTGCGATGGATTCCGGTGACAAAGAAATCTTTGTCAGGTCGTTGATATATTGTTCATCGATTTCCTTGCCGATGATTTCGATCAGTTCCTTATTGCCTTTGAACTTGATTTCGCTGGCATTACGGATTTTGTTGACTTCGGCAATCGTATTCTTGTCATGCGGAGCGATCATCTGGGCGCCATCGTCCCAATACGCCTTGTACCCGTTATATTCTTTCGGGTTGTGCGAAGCTGTCAGGATAATACCGCTCTGGCATCCCAACTTGCGGATGGTATATGACATTTCAGGGGTCGGGCGAAGGTCTTCGAACAGATAAACCTTGATGCCGTTTGCTGAGAAAATGTCGGCAGAGATTTCAGCAAATTTGCGGCTGTTGTTACGGCAGTCATGGCCGATTACAACTTTGATCTGGTCCAGATTGGCAAATTCCTTTTTCAGATAGTTGGATAAGCCTTGTGTGGCTGCTCCTACCGTGTAGATGTTCATACGGTTTGAACCTACTCCCATGATGCCTCTCAAACCGCCTGTGCCGAATTCCAGGTCTTTGTAGAATGATTCGATCAGTTCCGTCGGATCTTCGTTGTCTAACAGAGCCTGCACCTGTGCACGTGTTTCAGCGTCATAACTTTTAGTAAGCCAGCTTTGCGCCTTGCTTCTTACCATTTCTAACAGTTCCTTGTTTTCCATGACCTATATGTCTTGCTTTTAATTTAAAGAAATCCTGATTTTGAAATTAACAAAGGTACAAATAAATTGATAATTTCCAAGATTCAGGCTTTTTATTTACCAGACAAAAGAATACTTGTATTCCGACCGGTTTCCGGCTGCATCCGTAACGGTTAGTTTGAGGGTGTGTTTCCCTTTTTCGAGCCGTTCTTTATCGAACTTGTAGGTAATGACCGATTTGCTGTTCATTTCGAACAGGACGTACTGCCCGTCTATTTCTCCCCGGTAGGTTTGTACGCCGCTCAGGTTATCGGACAGGCGGAAAACGAATGCTTGTTTGCTGATCCATGTGTTGGCGCCCAACGGGGTGATAGCCGGTGCTTTGACATCTTGCCCGATCGTATAATTGCCAAGTTCTTTGATCGTGCCGTTGATCCAGCCGTTCCGGTAAGTGCCGCCAATCCAGGATTGGCGTCCTTTCTGAGTGCGGATGATACCATATTGCTGCTTGTTTTCCAGCGTGTCGATCCGTAGACGCAAAGATAGTTGGGCCGAGCTGTGAAGCGGAACGGGGTGGTTATGCAGGATATGCGTGTCTGCCAATGCCGTACTGTCTTCCTTTACCGAGTAACGGAAATAGAGATCGTCGTACAGGTTTCCTTTCGGGATCGTCATCCGGATACCTTTTGCTCCGAAGCGGTTGTCGGCCATCCAATGAAACAGCTCTGTACCTTCGGTCTCGATCTCTGGAATCTCCTGTTCTTTCCCTTCTATCCAAACGGAGAGGCGAGTTGTGTTGCCGAATGCATCGGCGAGCGTATACGTGAGATGATACGTTTTCTCTTCTTCTATATGGATGATTCCCCGGTTGATGCTTTCGTTAAAACGGAGGCGGTTACCTGGTTCTACGAAGCTGCGCATATAAAAGGAGCGACGCTCTTTCCATTCCTCATAATCGACATAGCTGTTCAAGTAGCGGGTCTCGTCGAAAGCAAAGCGGTCCAGGTTGCTATGGTAGATGATCTGGCTGTCTTGGCGGAGGGTAATATCCTTCACTCCGTAGATATTTGTCGTATTATCCATATAATCGTAGGCTTTGACCGCAAGCCCGATTTCTCCCCAAGCTTCGATCTTACCGGTGATGGTTTGTTTGCCGTTTTTGGCCGTGACCGGTTTTAGCTCCAGTTTACGGCTGCTGCCGTTGACCACTCCTTTGCCTGGTTGCGGGCAGACCAGGATTCCCTGTATTTTCGGTGCGCGGGTGTCGGTTATCTTCTCTTTGAAATATTCGATAGGATCGAGTACCTCTTCACTTTCCGTGTCGCGTACTTCGAAGTGGAGATGCGGGCCTCCCGAACTTCCGGTGTTTCCGCTATAGGCGACAATTTCTCCTTTTTTGACCGGGAGTTGGTCCGGGTCGAGGAACAAGTTCACGTTGAAGCTTTCCTGTTCGTATTGCTGTGTCTTGATATATCGGGCGATGGAAGGGGCGAATCGTTGCAAATGACCGTAGACGGTTGTCGTTCCGTCCGGATGTGTCAGGTATAAACCGTTTCCGTATCCCCACGGACTGACGGATATACGTGATACGTATCCGTCCTGTACGGCGTGGATGGGCTTCCCTTCAACTCCTTGTGTCTTAAAATCTATTCCGGAATGGAAATGATTGTTGCGCAGCTCCCCGAAGTTTCCGCTCAACAAGATCGGGAAATCGAATGGCTGGCGGAGTTGTTGGGCGCTTATTGTCTGTATGAAAAAAAACAGTATGGCGATATATAGTTTGTACATATTCTATCTGTATTTAGAAAAGCAAAAGTAATCATTTATTTCAATAGTAGAAAGTCGACGATCAAAGGGAGATGGTCGCTGTAGCCACCTTCGTATTTGAAGCCATAGTAGGTGCGGAAAGGGCGTTCGCCACGCCAGGTTTTATCTTTTATGAGCAGGAATGACGGTGAAAAGATGCGGGCGCTTCCTGGGATGAGCTGTATCTGGGAGGTGGTGTCGGTGAGAGAGGACGACAGGATGATTTGATCTAACTGGCTCCATTCCCCTTGATACTTATGACTTCCAGGAGGAACTGACCGGTTCTTGGCAAACAGGTTGTATAGAAGGAGAGATGGATAAGCATTCGTCCGAGGTTTCATAGGCATGGAACCTGAACCGGACAGGCATGGATTTGGAATCGGATGGGCATCCAGTATTTCCCGGATGCTCGTGTCGTCCGGCGTATCATTAAAATCTCCCATAATCAGGATGTGTGGGGCAGGACGGAGGTTGTGGATCGAGTCGCATAATGTACGCAGGGTACGTGCGGCATCCAAACGGTCCGGTTCGCTTTCTTTTTCTCCTCCGTAACGGGAGGGAAAATGGCAGACAAAGACATCGATCCGGTCTCCGGTCATTACATCTCCCCATACATGCAGGATATTACGGGTGTGTTTATGCTGCTTGCGGGTAAAACGGACTGGATGTTCGGTGTGTCCCTGATAGCGAAACTTGTCCCGCTGGTAAAGAAATGCTACATTAATCCCTCGCGTGTCTTGTCCGTGTGTCATGCAATAACGGTAATGCTGCCGACGGAGCGGAGTGTAGTTCAGAAGCCGGACAAGGACGGAATCGTTTTCGACTTCACAAAGTCCGATCAAAGCCGGAGTGCTCCATTCTCCTGCTGCTGTGATGACTTTTGCCAGTTGTTGTAGTTTATGGTAAAACCGTCCGGACGTCCAGTGGCGGTTGCCGGAGGGGAGGAAATCATTGTCCGCCGTAAGCGGATCGTCTTTCGTGTCGAACAGGTTTTCGACGTTGTAGCTCATCACGCGGAAGTCTGTTTGCCCTTGTGAAGGCAAAGAAAACAATGTCAGGATAAAAAACGTCATAGTTAAGGTTCTGGCCATATCGTTTTATTTTGTTTCATCTTCTTTCGGTACGAATTCGTAGGCTCCGATATCGGGACCGTCGTTTGTCAGGCGGTTTATGCCGTAGCGGTCCACCGGATATTGCTGCGTGACGAAGATATCGGCTTTCCCAACTCCTAAGGTCGTCAGCGAATCCGGACGGAAATCAAAACGGTATTTGTTTTTTTCGCCACCTTTTAACCTGTAGGACGGACTGGTATTGGTGAACAATACCTCTTTGAAGTGGTCATTGTTGCTGCCATTCGTTTTGATTACGCAATGGTTGAACAGGTATTCGAATGATGCCGCACCGTCGACGGATAGATTGAGTTCTCCTTTATATGCTTCTTTGCCAGCATCGAAACTGCCGTCGATGATGCAGTTGTCGAATGTCGCTTTGAGCGGATAAGCCTCTTCATTCGCATTGTTTGCCATTGTGAGGCAAGGCGTGGTCCGTTTTTCCAATGTCATGAAATTGGCAAGCGTACAATGGACGAAACAGTAGTTCCCGCCAATCAGAACCACGACACCTCCTCCGGCATTGGTCAATTCCGTGTTGGTCACTTCAATCTTGCAATTGCGTGCAGAGAATAGGTGCTCTCCCATATTCGTGATTTGGGAATTGCTTAGTTTCAGTTTGGATTCGTCCGGTGACGACTTTTCGAATGTCAGTCCTGTTTTTCCGTTTCGCACGATGACATTGTCCATAATGTTATGGTAGCTTTCCGGACGGAAGAAAATCCCTCCCCATTGTGATGGTGTCCGGTCGTAGGGCAGGATGTCGTTCAGTATGAAATCCAGACGGTCTCCGCGGAAGACAATCGGATTTTCGCGTGTCCCTTTGGCCAGCAATGTCCCGTATGTGATGACTTTCGCTGTGTCGTGCATATAGAACGTTGCGCCCGGATCGATGTTGAGCGTGATGTTGGGAGAAATAACCAGACTGTCATATATAAGGTAGGGCCGTTCGGCTGTAAAATGCGTGTCTTGTGTCAGGATAAGCCCGTTTTTATACAGGTTTACATTTTGCCCGTATGCTTCGAGGCGGACAGACTGTTTGACTCCGTTTGTGGTGAAGATGATGGAATCGTCCACCAGCAGCGGCTGGTTGGATGCGTTCGGATTGACGGTCACTTCCACAAAAACATACAAGCTGTCGTCCGCCTGTATCCTTACATCCTGGAAATGGTCGCCTTTACGCCCGTCCACATTGATGCGGAAACCGGTTTCTTCGCCGCTTGCCAGCATGATCTCGCTGATCAGCAAAGGTTGGTCATTGCGGTTATAGATCATGAACTCTTTGGTTGCGGAGCCTATTGTGGTGAATACCGTATCGAAAGAAAGTGTGTCGACCGAGAAACTCAGCCGATGGTTGGGGTTATTCGAATAGTTCTCGTCCAGCCCGTCACACGACAACAGGTTGAGCACTATAAAGAATAATATGAGTAACGGAGCGGCTAATTTTTTCATTTCATTAATTATTAATAGTCCAGGTAAACTGTTATTTACCATATAATGTCAATAAGAAAACAAATTTATTATAAATAAGTTTTCGGGCATTAACATAAAAAAAGAGGAAAAACATCTGTTGAATGTTAATCCTCTTTTATAACGAGAAATGTATCGTTTTATTTTGCAGGGATGTTCTTTAATAGTTCGAGTAAGTGAGACCACCACAATCCAACGGTATCAATCTGTATGCGTTCGTTGGGGGAATGGACATCCCGAAGCGTCGGTCCGAATGAGATCATATCCAGATTCGGATATTTTTCTAGAAACAAGCCGCATTCCAGTCCTGCATGGATCGCCATTATTTTTGCATCTTTGTTAAACAAACGTTTATAGGTCTCTTGTGCCACTTTCAGGATCTTTGAATCCGGGTTAGGCGCCCAACCCGGATAGCCGTCGCCGTGAGTTACCTGTGCACCGGCTAACTTGAAAACAGATGCGACCTGGTTGGCAATCATGTTCTTGCAAGACTCGATGGAGCTGCGCTGGCTTGTGCCGACAATGATTGTGCTGTCATCTCCCATCTTGACAGAAGCCAGGTTGGTGGAGGTTTCCACCAGCCCTTCGATGTCGTGGCTCATGCCGATCACGCCATGCGGGCAGGCATGTAAAGCCAAAATCAGTTTTTCGGCATCATAGTCGCTGATGTATTTGTCCGGACGGTCGGTCGATGCCATTGTTATCTGTACGTTCGGGTCTACATGTTTCAGTTCGTTTTCGATATCTGCCGTGAAATGGTTCAGCAGAATACGGGCTGCTTCCTTTTCTTCCGGATACAGGCCGATGGTCGCTTGCGCTTCGCGGGCGATAGCGTTGCGGAGGTTACCGCCGTGGATGAAGCAAAGGTTGAAATCGGCTTGATTTTTCAACAGGTACAGGTAGCGCACCAGAATCTTGTTGGCATTGCCCAACCCTTTGTGTATTTCGCCACCGGAATGTCCGCCGTTCAAGCCTTTCACTTCGATTTTGAAGTATTGCATGTTCGGATTGGTGTCACGCGGTTCGTAATGGAACACCGCTTGCGTATCTTTGCCGCCTGCGCATCCCATAAAGATTTCACCTTCGTCTTCGCTGTCGAGGTTCAGCAGGATATCGCCTGTCATGAATCCTTTTTCGAGTGCTTTGGCTCCGGTCAGCCCGGTTTCTTCATCTACGGTGAAAAGGCATTCGATCGGTCCGTGCTCGATATCATCGGACGCGAGGATAGCCAGTTCGGCGGCTACACCGATGCCATTGTCTGCCCCCAGAGTCGTACCGTTGGCGCGAAGCCAGTTCCCGTCGACGATTGTTTCGATCGGATCATGGTCGAAATCATGTGCGGTTCCATTATTCTTTTCGCAGACCATATCCATGTGGGATTGCAAAACGACTGTCGGCAGGTTTTCTTTGCCGGGAGTAGCCGGTTTAGACATCAGGATGTTGCCTACGGCATCTTTTTTGATCGCTATTTTATACTGTTTGGCGAATGATTCAAGAAACTCGATCATTTTTCCCTCCTTCTTTGAAGGACGGGGCACTTGTGTTACCTGGTGGAAGAACTTCCAGACGATTTCAGGCTTTAAATCAGTAATCTTCATAATGTTACAATGTATTATAGATGTTACTCTATAGTTAATAATACCACTGCAAACAGGGGGTTGTATGAAAAAAAGTACAATTAAATATCAAAAACATACTTTCCAATCACTTAAACTCTTATATTTGCGTCCACAAATATAGAGAAAATGCTTACAACGTTATTGATTACTGTCATAATTCTTGTTATTTGTGTTGTGTTGCTCAGTGTAAAAGTGATTTTCAAAAAGGGAGGGAAGTTTCCGAATACACACATTGAAGGTAATGCGGCACTAAGGGAGAAAGGTATATGCTGTGCTAAAACCCAGCATAAGAGAGATAGTTTGCGGAAGAATCTATATGATAAAATAAAAGAAATAGAAGAATAAAATAAAATAAAGATTTAATTTACACTTTATGAAGAACATTAACTACGTTATTAATGGTGTGCTCGCGGTAGCTGTCATAATCCTGTTTGTTATGCAGTTTTCCAGTAAAAAAGAATCCACAGTAGCTCCGGCTTTCACAACGGAGGGAGATTCTACCAATCTGCTCCCTGTAGCATATGTAAATGTAGACTCTCTTTTATCGAATTACAACTATTCGAAAGATTTGAATGAACGTATTCTCAAGATGCAGGAAGACTATCGTTTAGATATGACTCAGCGGTCAAATGCCTTACGGACAGAATTAAATGATTTTCAACGTAAATATGAAGCCAATGCTTTTCTTACTACGGAAAGAGCGCAGCAGGAAGGAAACCGTTTGCAGAAAAAGCAGGAGGAACTTCAGAACTATGCGGCTAAGAAAGAACAAGAGTTGGCTGCCAAGCAGATGGAACTGAACGGACAGCTTCGCGATACGATCGTCGCCCAGTTGACGACTTTCAACCAGACAAAAGGTTATCAGATCATTTTCAGCAATACAATGGGTGACAATATTTTGTTATCTAATCCGGCATACGACATCACTGCCGAATTTCTCGAAGTGCTGAATAAGAACTACTCTTCCGGTAAATAAGGAATAAAACATATAGATATATACGAAAGGGCTGTCCCGCACGGGGCAGCCCTTTTTGATTGTGGCCCTAAGGATTCCTTGGGGGGATAATGCTATGCATTAGACCTTGTAACCCTATGCTTTAGCTATTGCAAAGCTATGCTTTACGGCAAGCGAAGCATGCTTGTTCTTGTTTACCTTTGTTTGGACTTCCAGAGTTTCTTCTTGATCCAGAAATAGTAACCGGTTATGGCAAAGACAGCCCCTAAGAGCGAAACCAGACAGCTTAATATCCGGGTTGTCAATCCTCCCCATGTTCCGGCATGAACGGAATAGATCCATCCTCTTATTTTGGCGGATTTAGGGAGGTCCTTGTATAATTGAATTTCAGTGATCTTGCCGGTAGCCGGGTCAAAGGAATAACGGTCGCTTCCTCTTGTATTTCCATAGGCAGCGGTAGAAACGGTTGCTGATCCGTCTTGGATGGAGATCGATTTATATTCCGGATAACGGCTTTGTAAATTGGCCAAGACTTCGGCCCATTGTGTGTAATCGGTTTTGGGATGTTTCTTCGAACCTCTTTCGCCTGCTGTTTTTTGGGGGACGGCAGATGTCGGAGCGTGCGTCTGTTTAGATGTTGTGCTGATGCCGAACGCGGTATAGAACGCGTCACGATACCAACCGAACGACCAGGTTAGACCAGTCAATGCCAGGATAAGCAAAAGTAAAGCTGCATAGAAACCTCCGGAGACATGTAGATCGTACAGGAAGCGGAACCAGCCGGCTTTTGTTTTGATTTTGAGCCGGTTTTTCAGTGCTTTCTTGTTTCTCGGATACCAGATGACAAGACCACTTATGATAATAATGGCCAGTACCAGGGTTGAATATCCGACAATAGTTTTACCCCAAGCGAAACTTCCATCCCGTTTATATTCGTCCAACAGCCAACGGTGAAGGCGCATTATCTTCATGAAGAACCCTTTTCCATCGTCTATGCCGGTAATTTCTCCGGTGTAGGGATTGATAAAGCAAGCAGCCTTTTTTCCGGGTAAAATCAGTTGGTAGGTCCGTTTGGGGTCGGAGGAAACCCGTATCCCGTTTATTTTGATGGAGTCGGGAAGTTGCTGGTCGGCGGCGCCCATGAGCACCGCCGGCGAAAGTGGTTCGCTTTTTATCTCTTTGACAAAATAGCGGGAAGGATAGCAAAACTCCAGTATTTCCGTTTCGAATACCAGGATTGCTCCTGTCAGGCAGACGATCGCGATGATGATACCAAAAGGTATCGATAACCATAAATGTATTTTCGCAAAGAATTTTTTCATTGGGCTGTCAGTTTGCCGATACCGGTTATTTGGGTTGCTTCGACTGTTACACCTTTTGTAGCACTGGCGTTAGCTGGGTCGATCTTGTAGATTGCTGGGTTCCCATCGGTTGTCGTTACAGCGATGTAAGCCTTACCGTTTTCAACATGTATCGTGTTTCCGAAACCGGAAATTATATCGGTTGAAGGAAGTCCGCTTACGTAAGTCAATTTTTCGGCTCCGGCTTTGAATACGGCCAACTGATTTGCGGTATAGCCTGTTTCACTGAAAGGACGGTCATACATCAGCAACAAGAAATAATCTTCTGTTATATGCCAGCTGCGAAGGAAGGAGTTGCCGTTGCTCTGTGCCTCCAGGTTGCAGTAGTAGTCGTCGAAATCTTCGCTTCCGTTCGGGATGCGCACCACACCGGCCGGCAAGTTGGTCTGTTGGCGCGGGTCGGTCATCGTTTTGGCATATGATGGTGAGAATACATAGATGTCGCCATTATCGGCGGCCCAAATCATTTGGTAATATTGCGATTTGAAACGGCCGCAAGCGTAACTGATTTTATCAGTCTTGATGATTTTCTTATTTGTAAATGTTTCATCGTCGAAGATGGCGACCCAACAGGAGTTCGGATATTGTGTCCACAATAGCTCGTCTTTTTCGTAAGCGCTACTGTTCGAACCACCGGATTCGGTTTTCACCAAGTCTTCGTTACCCGGCAGAATCCATTTCCCGTTTCCGTCTTTTGTCCCATACTGGCTTAATCCCATCGGTACGGCTACGCTATAGATCTTGCTGTTATGTTCCAAGATACCTGCCAGCGTTACATATTCGCCATTGCCCAGAAAGTTTTCGGACAGGTAGGCTTTGTTCTTCGTGTCGTTGTCCGTTTTTGTCTCGGCTGCGACATCTAAAAGGGAGACCAGGAATGACTGGGGGACGTAGCCGTTCTCATCCACCCATTCCGTCGGACCGTCACCCGAAGAAAGAGTCATGATATACTTGTCATAAATGCCGTAAGTCGTAAATCGTTTGACCTTATAGCTTTGTGAGCGGGTTTCAAGTTCTCCGTCCGCATTCAGGATATACGAGCGTGTGTCCCCGGCATTTCCCTGATTGTAAGTCAGGCCGTACAAATACTGGTCTTTATAGAAAACCCATTGTGTGGCTCCGTCATTCACGAGGCCGTTGTTCAATGTCGTGATGGTCCCTTCGTCCACACTCTCGGCTGTAAGCAGTACGTTGGTCGTATTTCCGGATGCCGTTGTAGAAGCAGGGATTACGAATGTGTTTTTTGTTTCGCCTTTTCCTCCTTCGTCCGGTGCCGGGATCTCGTTGTCACTACAGGAAGTAAACAGTCCACCCGTCAGCATAACTGCGGCAATACCGGTTAATAAATGATTCTTTTTCATCTTGCAATAAATGTATTTATATTTAGTAACTGTGATAATTGAATTAATTTCCGAAATAAACTCTTACTTTACCGTAGAAAGCGCGTCCGGCTTTCTGCAAACTAAAATTATCGTACAAGTTTTCGTTTGTAAAGTTGCGGCACTCTAACGACACGTTGTACCGTCCGTTCTGAAGGCTGTAGGAAAGAGTTAGATTATGGGAGAACTGGTTCGGTACGACATAGTCGTTGTTTTTCGATCCGATAGCAGACGAATAGTAAGTAAAGCTATGCAGGTATTGATTGTCGTAAGTAACAGTCAGCACATTACCTTTTTTCCAAAGGTTACGCCAATAGAACGATATGTCGGAATCCGCAAACCGGTAGGGAAGGTTAGGCATCCGCTCCCCATAGGCTAGGTTTTCGGCACTGCTGGTAATGGAGGTTTTCATTTTGTCGCGTACGTCCATTTGGGTAAAGTTACCGCCTACGCTCACCCAGTTTGCGAAGGTGTAGCGGATGGACAGATTAAATCCCTTTGTCTCGACTTTGCCGTAGTTGATATAGGTTGCCGCTTGCTTGCCGCCACTCAAATCTGTGATGTTACGTTGTATGTAATCTTTCGTATTGCGGTAGACCACTCCACCTTCCACATACAAGGTATGTTTTCCGAATGTCTTGTTGTAGCTCAGGTTGAGGTTGATATTGTCGCTATTTTCCGGTCGGATGCTCAGTTCGCCCATTTCCAGGTCTTCGTCACCGAACATCTCTTCGATGGTCGGCAGGCGATAAGCTTTTTCGTAAGACAGCTTGGCTTGCAGGCCTGTCAAGATGAAGTAGGTTCCGGCCGCCCCGTATCCGAATGAGTTGACAGAACGTGTTTTGCGTACGTATTCGTCCTGCGTGCTTGATGTTGCCATCGGGCCTGCTACAAATTGGTTGTAGTATTTTCCGAAAGCGGAAAAGTTCCAGTGTTCGGACGGCATCAACCGGTAGGAAAGGCCCGAAATGTTTTTACGGGTTTCTTTGGCAATGGCGCTTTTCATCTCTTCGGCTGCAAGCAGGGAGGTATTGGAGCGATGGAAAGTGTTCAGCACATGATTGAAGGTAAATGTATGCATTTTACCGACCCGGTAATTGAGTGTCAATGTGCCGTTCCAGTTATTGTTGTCTGCCCGTGAATGCTGTCTTGACTGTTCTCCGGCGGAGTTCATCAGGTGCTTTTCTCCACGCCAGTTGTATTCATAAGAAGAAGTGTCTACGTTGGTTGTCAGGTTTTTATTGTAGTTGGCTGTCAACACGATGTCCAGCCCTTTTGTGAACAGATCGCGTTTGCCATATTCCAGTGAGGGCATCAGAGAGTGCCCTTTGCGGTGTTTTTGCCCGTAAACGATTTCCTGGCGTACACCAGTCTGTATGTCCTGGTACATATTGGAGTAGGTGAAACCCAGCAGCAGGCGGTCCGCCCATTTCTTGTCTACGATCCCCAGTTTGCCGATGACGGCTTCATTGTGGTAGGTATCGTTGAAACGTTTCACCCGTTCCTTCTTGCTTCTGTCGATGCTTCCGGTTTCGAAGTTTTCTACCGGAGCGTTCACGTAGTAATCATTATCCGAATAGTTTTGGAAAGCATTGATTTCGTAGGTGAATCCGTTTTTGAACGTCTGTCCGAAATTCACGTAAGACTTGTGCGTATTGAAAGAGCCATAGGAATAGGAGGCATCTAAAAACCATCTGTCCCGCTTCTTTTTAGTGATGATGTTGATCACGCCTCCGATTGCATCCGTACCGAAGCCTACCGGAACCACGCCTTTGTAGATTTCGATGCGTTCGGCAAAGTTGACCGGGATGTTGTTCAGCCCGAACGAACTTCCCATACCTTCCTGCGGCACGCCGTCGATAAATATTTTTACGTGCTTGCCACTGAAACCGTCCAGCGTAAGTTGCATGTCCGAACCGACACCCCCGGATTCACGAACCTTCATTCCCGGAGCTTTCGCCAGTGCCTCGCTCAGGCTTTTGTTGGAATTTTGCAGTTCTTTCGTATCGAGTGCTACGGCATTGAATGCCGAACGTTTCAAACGGCTTATTCCGTTTGAGACAACGACCACTTCGTCCAGTTCCGTCGATTGCGGAGTGATGGTGATATTCTGTCTGGTCCTTTCTCCACCGGTAAGTTTCACCGGTTTCTCAACAGTCTTGTAACCGATGGCAGATACGACTAACGTGTAGTCGCCAGCCGGAGCTTTCAGATGGTAAATACCTTGTTCGTTGGTTGTTCCGCCGTATGTGGTACCTTTCAGGTAGACCGTTGCGAAATCAACGGTTTCTTTTTCCGTGGATATGATTTTACCTGAGATCATCGCCCTGTCCTGAGCGGAGGCGGATATTACAGCCAAGAGGAATATGAATAAACCGGAAATTTTTAGAATAGTCGCTTTCAATTTATAAAGAGTTTTGTATCGTTAATAAAACGCTGCAAAGTTCCTTATAAATAGAAAGCGCATCAATCGCGGATTTTAGGTAATTTTATTGTCCCTGTAATTGTAATTTAGACAATACGTCTAACTATATGTAGGTATTTTTCGTTTTTAGTTTTCTTTTTTAGGGGTGACAAATGCCGTGTATAACTGAAGCAGGGCTGAAATAGTCAGGCAAATCATCCATTCTTTCCGTCCGCTGAACATCAGGGCGGAGGCGAATATACACAGCAACCCGGCAAATATGTTGTAGCGGTGCAATCTGCGCCTGCGAAAATCCATATCTTGGGTAGGCATTGTCAGATAACTGACCGCTATACCGGCAGCCCCGACGGCGAACAGGTAAGGAGCTGCAACCGGCAATGCCAGATATAATCCCGCACCGGCGAGCAACAGCAGGGCGGAGATATTGAAAACGATCGTTCTTGCTTTTTCGTTCATTTATTTGTTCTTAATAATATATACATCCTCGTTCGGCTTTTTCATGAAATATTCTTCACGGGCGAAGCGTTCGAGTCCTTCCTTATCCGTATGCAGATCGTTCAGCTTTTTGCTGTTGATTTCGATCTCCTTCTGGTAATGCTTGATTTCCTTTTCCAGGCTACGAATCTTTTCATCGTATGTATAACGCTTGTACAGACTGCTATCGCCCATTACGAATGTCAGGGCGAAGAACACGATGGTTACCAGCCAGTAGGCATTGATCCTGGATAGATACTTGTTGTAAAAGTCTTTTATGCGTGACATAGGAACTTCGTTTTTGCAAAGGTAAATGAATTATTTTGTTTATCTTTGTCTTGTTAATAAAAAAGCAGAGAATGGATAATTATATTGTATCGGCAAGGAAATACCGTCCTTCTACTTTTCGTAGTGTGGTAGGACAGAAGTCCTTGACAACTACACTTAAGAATGCAATACAGAGTAACAAGCTGGCTCATGCCTACCTCTTTTGCGGTCCCCGTGGAGTGGGCAAGACTTCTTGTGCCCGTATCTTTGCCAAGACGATCAATTGTCTGAATCCGACTGCCGACGGGGAAGCCTGTAACGAATGCGAATCCTGCAAGGCCTTCAACGAGCAGCGTTCTTATAATATCCATGAACTCGATGCCGCCTCCAACAACTCGGTCGATGACATCCGTGCCCTGATCGACCAGGTGCGCATTCCGCCTCCAATCGGAAAATACAAGGTCTTTATTATTGATGAGGTGCATATGTTGAGTTCGGCGGCTTTCAATGCATTTCTGAAAACATTGGAGGAACCGCCCCATCATGCTTTGTTCATTCTGGCTACGACGGAGAAGCATAAGGTGTTGCCGACCATCCTGTCCCGTTGCCAGATATACGACTTTTCGCGTATCTCGATTGCCGATATGGTGGAGCATCTGGAATACGTATCTTCCTGCGAAGGAGTGACGGCTGAACCGGAAGCCCTGAATGTGATTGCCCAGAAAGCGGATGGCGGTATGCGCGACGCGTTGTCCATCTTCGACCAGGTAGTCAGTTTTACAAATGGGAATATTACCTATCAGGCTGTTATCGATAACCTGAACGTCCTGGATTACGAATATTATTTCCGGTTGACGGATGCAATGCTTTCCGGAAATGTCCGGTCTGCCATCCTGATCTTGAACGATATATTGAGCAAAGGATTTGACGGGCAGAATATCATAACTGGCCTGGCATCGCATTTCCGTGATTTGCTGGTCTGCAAGGATGAGGCTACTTTGATCCTGTTCGAGGTCGGCGCTTCTATCCGTGAACGTTATAAGGAGATGGCGAAGCGCTGTTCCGACGGGCTGTTGTTCAAGGCGATCGAGCTGGCAAATACCTGTGACCTGAATTACCGGGCCAGCCGGAATAAGCGCCTGTTGTTGGAACTTACGCTTATCCAGCTTTGTCAGTTAAGCAGTGCCGGACAACCGGCCGATGATAAAAAAAAAGGGCTGATTGAGCCGATAGCATCCAACGGGCCGCGCCAGGCACCTGCTCAAGCAGGCCAGGCTGTGGCGGCTCAGCAGACATATACCGTACAATCCGCCCCTCCTTTGCAACGTCCGGTACAATCTCCGCAGGAAATGACCGGAGCGACTTCCCGCCAGCAGCTCGTTTCCACTCATGTGCCGCCTTCTCCGACTCTTATTCCGCAGGTCCCTCCGGCATCGGCGCCCAAGAGAGTGGCGCGTCCGCCCCAGTTCGGTACATCCATTAAGGAGATTGGCGTAGAGCATCCGAAAGCGCAGGCTGCGACACAGACTGCTACCGTGGTACAGGAAATGCAAAGTCCTTTCAGCCAGGAAGCATTGGTTCATTATTGGGATGCGTATGCTTCCGCTATCGACAAGAAGGTATATCTGAAAAATACGATGATCAATTGCAAGCCGGTCTTGCAGGATAATTATTATTTTGAAGTCTGTGTGCATAACCCCGGCCAACAGGATGAGTTGACGAATAATTGTATCGATATATTGAGTTATCTGCGGATGCAGTTGAAGAATACCCGTATTCAGATGCGTGTCCGTATAGATGAAACGAACCAGAAGCATTTGGCCTATACGTCGGCAGAGAAGTATGAACACCTACTGAACATAAATCCGGTTTTGGCAAAGTTGAAGGATGAGTTTAATCTGACACTCGACTAAATAGTTGAAAGGTGAAAGTTGAAAGTTTGATTTATATTTCTTTTTAACTTTCACCTTTCACCTTTCACCTGAATTTACATTTCCCTGATCCAAATATTACGGAAACTGATCGGTTCGCTAGGGTCGCCATGAGACTGCAAACGGATCGGGCCTGCTCCGTGTTTTACGACTTTCGGGAAACCGATATATTCCGTTGTACCCAGGATAGTCGTGTTATTCTGCAATACGATGCCGTTCTGGATGACTGTAACGCGCGGCGGAACACGATAAGTACCGTCTTCCTTGAAGATAGGAGCGGAATAGATAATATCGTAAACATTCCATTCTCCCGGTTTGCGCATGGCATTTGCCAAAGGAGGCGTTTGTTTGTAGACGCTGCCGGTCTGTCCGTTCACGTATGTCTCGTTGTTATAGCAATCCAGCACCTGGATTTCATACATGTCTTGCAGGAAGATGCCGCTGTTGCCGCGTCCTTGGCTTGTGCCGGTGATGTTTTCCGGCACGCACCATTCGATATGCAACTGGAAGTTCTCGAATTTCTGTTTTGTCAAGATGTCGCCTTTCTTCTTGTCTACAGTGAAAACGCCGTCTTTTACGATCCATTCGGCGGGGCCGCCCTTAGCGTTTTGCCAAGCGGAAAGGTCTTTTCCGTCAAACAGGACGATGGCATCGGAAGGGGCGCTGTTTGTCTTGATGTCACCCGGAGTGACTACTTTCGGTTGCGGAGTCCAGTATTCAGACATTCCCGGTTTCATTTTTTCCTGTTCGGGATACTGTTTTTGCGCGCTTGCACTGACACAAGCTGTACAAGCCAATGCTGCCAAAGCAGTCTTCATTGTAAAACTTTTGTTCATGGTCTAAATTGTTTTATATATAGGTTTAGAATTTATTGCTTGCAAAGGTAATGGATTAATTAAGACTATAAAATTGAAAACAGGAAATTAAGAAATAAAAAATAGATGTAAGTGTATTCGGTTCCCGGCGTTGTCGGGGATAAAATACGCTTACATCTAATTGGCTGGTTAATGGAAAAGCTGTGTGTGCTTTTTTATTTCGCATGGTGGTTGAAAAGCCGTTGTTCTGCCAGCTTCTCATATTTAGTGCCCGGCCGGCCGTAATTGCAATACGGGTAAATACTGATTCCGCCGCGCGGAGTGAAGATACCGGTTACTTCGATGTATTTGGGGTTCATCAGGCGGATAAGGTCTTTCATGATGATATTGACGCAATCCTCATGGAAAGCTCCGTGATTGCGGAAACTGAACAGATATAATTTCAAGCTCTTGCTTTCCACCATTTTTACATCGGGAATATAATCGATGTAGATGGTTGCAAAGTCCGGCTGGCCGGTGATCGGACAGAGGCTTGTAAATTCCGGACAGTTGAAGCGTACCCAGTAATCATTTTCCGGATGCTTGTTTGTAAACGCTTCCAGTACTTCCGGGGCATAATCCTGTTTGTATACGGTTGAACCGCCTAACAGATGTAGTTCGTTTTCATCTTTTCTTGTATCCATGATGTCTTTTTGTTATTCTTGTAAACGATGGTTTATCGGCGTCTTTTTAAATATTTCTCCAAACCTTCTCGGCGCAGTTTGCAGGCGGGGCAATGGCCGCAGCCTTCTGCCATGATGCCGTTGTAGCAGGTGAGGGTCTGGGTCCGTACAAGGTCGAAGACTCCTAATTCGTCCGCAAGTTCCCACACTTCGCTTTTGTCCCGGTCCATCAGGGGTGTGTGGATCACGAACCGTTCGTCCATCGCCAGGTTCAGGGTGACGTTGAGGGAGCGGACGAATGTATCGCGGCAATCGGGATAACCGCTGAAATCGGCTTCCGACACTCCGGTTACCAAGTTGAAGATTCCTTTGCTGCGTGCCAGGATTGCTGCGAAGGTCAGGAATACCATGTTACGTCCCGGAACGAAGGTGTTCGGGTAGCTGTCTGCCGGTTTTTCCTGATCCATTGAAATGCCGGTGTTTGTCAGCGAACAGTTCGGGTCGAGCTGGCTGATCAACGACACGTCCAACAGTTGGAAGGGGACGTCGGCATCGGCTGCAATTTTTCGTGCAACCTCTATTTCCAGGGAATGTTTTTGCCCGTATGTAAAACATACGGCTTCTACGCGAGAAAAGTGCTTCTTGGCCCAGAACAGGCAGGTCGTGGAGTCTTGTCCACCGGAGAAGCATACCAAAGCGGCTTCTTTTTTATGTTTCATATCTTCCTTGTTTTTAGTACGTGGTTTAGCAAGCACACGGAAAAGGAGACATTCCTTTTCGGGTGCAAAGATACCTTTTTTGTTGACAATTGACAATTGATTGTTGACAATTGGGAAGAATATATATTGCACAATATGTGTGATTTTGTGCGGCACATTTTCATTAAAAGTGTGCAATGTTTGAAAAAAGTATTTATCTTTGCCGCCGTTTTGTAATTAAGAAAAGTAAAACATGAAGAAAAAAGTAGTAGTAGGTGCGGCATTGATGATGATGCCTTTGGTTTCTTTCGCTGGTGGATATTTGACGAATACGAATCAGCATGCAGCCTTTTTAAGGTCACTTTCGCGAGGTGCTGCAATTGATATAGATGGTGCTTTGTCTAACCCGGCGGGTCTTTCTTTCTTGCCGACAGACGGTTTCCGTGTCGGTGTGAGTATCCAAAGTGCTTTCCAGACTAGGGATATAGATGCCTCTTTTGGTACATATAATGGTTTCGACCCGGTAAATAAAGTGCCGACAGTAAGTGATGTCCCCTATAAAAAATATTACAAAGGAAAGGCGGCCGCTCCTGTGATTCCGAGTGTTTTTGCGGCTTACAAAAAAGGTGATTGGACCATCTCCGGTTTCTTTGCCATTACGGGTGGGGGCGGTAAGGCATCGTTTGACGATGGCCTGCCGATGTTCGAATCGGCAGCTATGGCTGGTATATTCCAGGAAAGTTTGGGGAAGTATATAAAGACGGGCGGTAAAAGTCCCATCGTTACGCCGGATATGTATACTATTAACAGTGCGATGGACGGAAAACAGTATATTTATTCTCTGCAACTTGGCTTGTCATATAAGATCACGGATTGGCTTTCTGCCTTTGCCGGAGGCCGGATGAACTATTTTTCAGGAAACTATGACGGGTATCTGGATGCGAAGCTGAAAAAGGATTTTGGTGGAACAGACTTGATGAATTTGGCTTTGGATTGCGATCAGACAGGTTGGGGGCTGACACCGGTTTTGGGCGTCGATGTCAAATACGGTAAATTCAATTTCGGGGCTAAATATGAGTTTAAGACGAACTTGAACATCGAAAACAATACCAAGAAGTTGGATTATCCTGATAGTGCGGAAGACTTGATCGGCCCTTACAAGCACGGTGTGAATACGCCGAACGATATTCCTTCCATGCTTTCGGTGGCAGCCTCTTATCAGTTTTTACCCATGTTGAAGGCTTCTGTAGAGTATCATTTCTTTGATGACAAGAAAGCGGGCATGGCCGGTGGAAAACAGAAAGAATTGGAAAGAGGTACGAATGAGTATCTATTTGGTATTGAATGGGACGTGATCAAGAGATTGACCATTAGTGGTGGCGCTCAAATTACGGATTATGGTTTGTCTGATAATTTCCAAAGTGATGTTAGTTTCTCCTGTGACTCTTATTCGTTGGGCTTTGGAGCCAAGGTGATGCTGAGCGAAAAGATGGCATTGAATGTGGGGTATATGTGGACAAATTATCATGATTATACAAAGAAATCGGAGAATTATTGCGGTACAAATCTCCCCGGTACGAATGTCTATAGCCGTACCAATAAAGTGTTTGGCTTAAGTTTGGATTACGCTTTCTAAACCTAAAAAAATCTATATCAGCTTGAAAAGGGAAGTTGCCTGTCGTGCGACTTCCCTTTTTTGATTTTCTGTCTTTCAAGCGGACAGTATGGGGTCCTATTGGTCGGTGTCCGTAACCCTATTGGTTAGTGCTCGTAACTCATAGGGTTAGCCACTGTAAAGCATAGCTTTAGTATCTGCATAAAAAAAGAGGATGTGTCATGCACACCCTCTTTCTTAATTATTGTTTTGCTTGTCTTGATTACAACTGGATCCAGCGGACGAAAGCGAAGTCCATGCGATGAGGCAATTCTTTGTTCACAGGGTAAACGCGGAAGCCCATCTTGTGAAGGCCTGCTTCGCTTGAAGCTGTTTTCAGTTCGAAGAACAGTTTGGAACCTTCTTCTTTTATCAGCTTGAATTGTTCTGTTGCCAGTAATTCCAACTGATGGTTATCCGGATTTTCTTTCGTGACAACCATTTCTACTCCCAACATACCTTTCAGTTCATGGCGGTCGATAACCAGATTGAAGTTATATTCTTTACCGACAACCGGACCGTCGATAGCCAAGTCCTGGCTGCATGTAAACGATTCTACCTGGAAGCTATCCCAATGTTCTGCCACTTCTTCTTTCCAGGCAGCGATTGCTTTGGCTTCGGCAAAGCCGTTTTCGTGCAAGTGAGCGGAACGGGTTGCCAACTTGTTGTAGAAGCGGTCGATATAGTCGTCCAACATACGTTTCATCGTATAGTCGGGAGCGATTTCGGACATCGAATTCTTGATGTACTGGATCCATTCGGGAGAGTAGCCCTTGCTGTTTCTTGCATAGTAAGTCGGGATAATCTCTGTTTCCAGTATGTGGTAGATAGTAGCGGCATCCAGCTGATCCTGATACTGCTGGTTTTCGTAAGTACGCTTGTCGGTCAATGCCCAACCTGCACCCTGTTTGTAACCTTCATACCACCATCCGTCCAATACGGAGAAGTTCAGGACACCGTTCATCTCTGCTTTTTCGCCGGATGTACCGGATGCCTCCAGAGGACGGGTCGGAGTGTTCAACCAAACATCGACACCTGCGATCAGGTGACGAGCCAGACGCATATCGTAGTTTTCCAGGAAGATGATCTTTCCTAAGAATTCCGGACGGCGGGAAATCTCGACAATATGTTTGATCAAGCCCTGTCCGCCACCATCGGCCGGGTGGGCTTTACCGGTGAATACGAACTGGATCGGATATTGTTCGTTGTTTACGATCTTGGCCAGACGGTCCAGATCTGTGAACAGCAAGTGGGCACGTTTGTAAGTTGCGAAACGGCGGCCGAAACCGATCAGCAGGGCGTTCGGGTTGATTTTGTCCAGGATAGAGACAACCTTTGCAGGATCTCCTTGGTTTTTCAGCCAGTTTGTCTTGTATTGATTCTTGATATATGTAATCAGTTTGTTCTTCAATGTCTTGCGGATAGACCAAATTTCTTCGTCGGCAACATTCTGGATCGCTTCCCAGTATTTCTTGTTGGACTGGTCTTTGAAGAACTTCTTGTCGAAATGTTCTGCAAAGAAACGTTTCCATTCGGTAGAAGCCCAAGTCGGCATATGTACGCCGTTGGTCACATATCCTACGTGCAGCTCATCGGGGAAGTAGCCTTTCCATACCGGAGCGAACATGCGCTGGGATACTTTTCCATGCAACCAGCTTACGCCGTTTGCTTCTTGGCAAGTGTTCAAAGCGAATACACTCATGGAGAACTTCTCGTTGGAACCTGGATTTTCACGTCCCATGTCGATAAATTCCTGCCAGCTGATACCTAACTTGCCGGGGAATTCACCCATATAACGGCCGAACAGGCCTTCATCGAAGTAGTCGTGACCAGCCGGAACCGGTGTGTGGACGGTGTATAGGGCGGAAGCGCGTACGACTTCCAATGCTTGGTTGAATGACAGACCGTCGTTCTGGATGAAGTCTACCAGACGCTGCGCGTTGATCAGTGCGGCGTGTCCTTCGTTGCAGTGATAAATCTGTTTCTTGATTCCTAATTTGTTCAGCATCAAGATACCACCGATACCCAGCAGATATTCCTGTTTCATACGGTTTTCCCAATCGCCGCCATACAGCTGGTGAGTGATGGAGCGATCCCATTCGCTGTTCTGGGGAATATCTGTATCCATCAAATATAGAGGAACGCGTCCGACGCTTACTTTCCAGATGTGCGCATAAACGGTGCGGCCGGGGTAAGGAACCTCCAATACCATCGGTTCGCCGTTAGCCTGCATCACCTGAGTAAGGGGCAGTGCGTTGAAGTTTTGCGGTTCGTAATTGGCAATCTGTTGTCCGTCCATAGACAGAGACTGGGTAAAGTAACCGTAGCGATACAAGAAACCTACTGCTGTCAGGTCGATGTTGCTGTCGCTGGCTTCTTTCAAATAGTCACCAGCCAGTACACCCAGGCCGCCGGAATAGATTTTCAACACGTTGGTCAAACCATATTCCATGCTGAAATAGGCAACAGATGGTTTTGTCTGATCCGGCTTAACATTTACATAATCCTTGAATATTGAGTAAACAGCTTTGATTTCGGCCATCAGGACGTCATCTGCCAGGATTTCCTCAATACGTTTGTAGGATAAACTTTGAAGTAAAAGTACTGGGTTACCTTCAGTTGATGCCCAAAGTTCAGAATCGATCTTACCGAATAATTTGGCTCCTTCATGGTTCCATACCCACCATAGGTTTGTAGCCATTTCGTATAACGGCTGTAATTGTTCGGGAAGCATAGAATGAGAATAAACATCTTTCCAAATCGGGCTGTTTGCGTTATTCGCTTTGATTTTCATTATTGTGAAGTTTAAAATGTTTCAATTTATATTTTAATATTGTATCATCTCTTTTTTGCCTAAAACGTTGCAAAGATAGAGATTATCTGTTTAATTATGAGCGTATTTTAATTATTTCTTTTGCTTGCATGCTCCAAAGCGATTCTGAAAGCCTCTTCATAGTAGACAATGAATTTGCTCCATTCTGCTTTTGCAGCCAGGCAGAAACTGCGTTTCCGGATCTCTGCCGTTTCCTTTTTGTCCTTTCCTGCAAGTGCCAGGATCGAAGACGTGATGGCATCTGCTACTTCGAAATAATTAAAATCGTCACGGTTCACGACGGCTACGCCTTCACTGATGTTGTTGCCTGTCACATGCTTCTTAGCCCATAGACCGAAACCTGCAAGATCGGTGGTAATGGTCGGAATCCCGAATGCGATACTTTCCAGCGGAGTGTATCCCCAGGGTTCGTAGTAGGAGGGATAGACGGTCGCATCCATACCGATCAGCAGATCGTAGTAGGGTTTGTTGAGGATACCGTCGCGTCCGTCCAGGTAGCAAGGAACAAAAATGATCTTCAGCTTGTCGGTCGCTGAATTGGTGAAGCCGGCATGGGAGATATAGTTCAGCACCTTGTCCTGTTCCATCTGATTCAGCCAATGCGTGACGAAGGGCATTTGCATGGGGGAGGTGGTGCGGATATTCTTGTCGATGACTTCTTTCAGGTCTGCACGTGCATCGCGTACCCAAGCCGGAACCATGATGAAGGCGACGACTTCGCGCTGGAGTCTGCCGGAAGTGCGTACCCGGTTCATTGCTTCGATAAAGACGTCGATACCTTTATTGCGGTATTCGTAACGGCCGCTGGTTGAAACCAGGAAAGCATCCGGTGAGATGGGGCATCCGAGCAGTTTCTCTGCTACGTTGAGCAGGTCGCGGCGGGCTGCCATACGCTTTTTGTCGTATTCTTTGTCGGACGGGACGAAGTTGGGCTCGAAGCCGTTCGGCGTGACGATGTCCGGTGCTTTGTCCAGTAATTGTTTACACTCGCGGGCAGTGATGTCGCTCACGGTAGTAAAGCAGTCCACATGCAAGGCTGTCTGTTTTTCCAACGAATGTTTCGCCTCCATATTCAGCTCCCCGGCCATCTGGTCGCCGTTGTAGCCATCCATATAAGCATACAGGGCTTTGTTGTTTCCGGCGATGGAACGGCCGATAGATGTGGCGTGTGTCGTGAAGAGCGTTGCGACGGCGGGGAGTTGTTTTTTGATGTAGAGCGCACCCATTCCCAGCATCCATTCATTGAACAGAGCGGCAACCTTTTTGTTTTCCAGCTTGTAAAAATGATAAAAACTTTCGATGACCTTACCTACCGCGTAAGCGAAGATACAAGACTCGTCGTAGTCACCGTACGCATGGATCGAGTCCACGCGGAAACTTTCCCACATCGAGAAGAAAAAGGAATCTTTTTCTTTGAAGAAAGGTTTGAAATCCACTAAGATTACGGGAGGTGTCCCCGGGACATTCCATCGGCCTACTTTCACTTTCAGATTTTCTGTGGTCTTCGTATAAGTTTTCCAGTCAGCAAACAGAACATCATCTTCAATAAAGTCGGGAGCGTTTGTATCGGTCCACACATCGGGTCCTATAAAGATCAGCTTATCTTTAAACGATCGTTGCAACGTATGCGCTTTTGTTGAAAGGACGGTATAGATACCGCCAACTTTATTACATACTTCCCAACTGCTCTCGAAAAGATATTCTGGCGTTGTTGTTGTATTATCCATAAACGATTTTGTTTATAATCAGATATTTTAGGGTGACAAAGATACGAATTTTTGTCTTTTTTTCAACTATAGGGTTTGTTTAATGAATGAATTATGTAGATTTGTAGATATTTTAATGTAAACAACTATGGCTAAAAGAAGAATTTTAAAGAGAGACATCAGCTATGTGGCTGGCGATTTGTTTTCGGAAGCTTTGTTTTGTAAGCTGTATCTTCCGGGTGTCAATTCGGAGAAAGCCGACGTGGTGATGGCGAGAGTACTTGATATGCAAGATGAATTTATTCGCCGTGCCAACCGTCCGGACGGAAAAGAAAACAAGAAACGGGTGAAAGAATATTATTGTAAATTGCGGGCGGACCTGCAAACGGAAATAAATGCAATAGCAACTGAAATCGGAGAGTTGAGCAAATAGAAAGTAAAGAATGAAGAAAGCTATAAGTAAGGCACTTCTTCGCTTGGCCGGCTGGAAACTTGGGCCGGTAGTGGAGGATGTGCCTAAATGTGTGATATGTGTGGCTCCGCATACCAGCAATTGGGATTTTATCGTAGGAAAACTGTTTTATACCTCGATTGGCCGTAACGCCAGTTTCCTGATTAAAAAGGAATGGTTCTTTTTTCCGTTCAACCTGTTGTTTGACTGGTTGGGCGGAGTGCCTGTTGACCGCAGTAAGCGGACTTCGGTGACGGATCAGATGGTTGGCCAGTTCAATCGGCGGAAAGAATTCCAGCTGGCCGTAACTCCTGAAGGTACACGCAAACGGGTGAATGACTGGAAGAAGGGATTTTACTATATCGCACAGAAAGCCAACGTGCCTATCCTGATGGCTTATTTCGATTACAAAAAGAAAGAGGCCGGTTTTAAAGGGGTATTCTATCCTACGGGTGATGCGGATAAAGATATCCGTGATATCCGTGAGCATTACAGAGGAGTGACAGCTTGTCACCCGGAAAACTTTGTTCAAATTTAATATCATGGCAGACAATTTGCGTATCAGTATGGTCCAATCTCATATTATTTGGGAGGACAGAGATGAAAATCTGGGTTATTATGGAGAACTGCTCCGGCGGGTCAGCGGTAAGACGGACATAGCCGTTTTGCCGGAAACGTTTACAACGGGTTTTTCTATGGATGTGGAAAAGCTGGCCGACACGATGGATGGGCCTACTATTCCTACTATAAAGGGGTGGGCGAAGAAATATAAGCTTGCTGTGGCAGGTAGTTTCATTGCAAAAGAAGGCGGGAAATATTTCAACCGTGCTTTTTTCGTCACGCCCGAAGGTGAAACTTATTTGTATGACAAGCGGCATTTGTTCCGGATGGCGGGCGAAGACCAGCATTTCACAGCCGGGGATAAACGGACGATCGTACGGTATAAGGACTGGAATATCTGTTTGCAAGTTTGTTATGATCTTCGTTTCCCGGTTTGGAGCCGGAACGTGGACAACGAATACGATCTGTTGATCTATGTCGCCAACTGGCCCGAGGCGCGTAAAAAAGTTTGGAAGACGTTGCTCCAGGCACGTGCAATGGAAAATATGGCGTATGTCTGCGGGGTGAACCGGGTAGGAATCGACGGTAAGGGCTTTGTTTACCGGGGCGATTCCATGATCTTCTCTCCGAAAGGGAAAAAGCTGGCGGATGCCGGCAAGCGTGAGGAGGTCACTCGCACATGTACGCTTACCCGTGCAGACCTGGAAGATCTAAGGGGGAAGTTTCCTGCATGGAAGGACGCGGATGCGTTTGAGATCAAGTGATATTTCCCTGATAGGATTTCGGATTTGAACACAAAAAAGCGATTGTCGGAAATAACCGGCAATCGCTTTTTTGTGTTATGTGAAAATATATGTTTATTTCACTTCCTCAAAGTCAACATCCGTTACACCACCATCCTGCTTGTTGTTGCCGGCGTTGCCACCAGTTTGTTGACCGAAGTCAGGACCCGGTTGTGCGCCACCTTGGGCGTTCTGGGCATTGTACATTTCCTGGCTTGCTGCCTGGAATACGCTGTTCAGTTCTGCCATAGCTGCATCGATACCAGCAATGTCCTGAGCCTTGTGAGCTTCTTGCAGCTTGTTCAGGGCTGTTTCGATAGGAGCCTTCTTGTCAGCCGGAAGTTTGTCGCCTAGATCCTTCAACTGTTTTTCGGTCTGGAAGATCATACTGTCGGCCTGGTTCAGTTTGTCGATGCGTTCTTTTTCCTTCTTGTCTGCTTCGGCATTAGCCTGAGCTTCTTCTTTCATACGTTTTACTTCGTCGTCGCTCAAGCCGCTGGAAGCCTCGATACGGATACTCTGTACTTTGCCGGTTCCTTTGTCTTTAGCCGATACGTTCAAGATACCGTTTGCATCGATATCGAAAGTAACTTCGATCTGAGGAACGCCACGCTGTGCGGCTGGAATTCCGTCGAGGTGGAAACGGCCGATCGATTTGTTGTCTTTAGCCAGTGAACGTTCGCCCTGCAATACGTGGATTTCTACAGAAGGCTGGTTGTCAACGGCAGTCGTGAATGTTTCAGACTTCTTGGTAGGAATAGTCGTATTGGCTTCGATCAGCTTGGTCATTACACCACCCATTGTTTCGATACCCAGTGACAACGGAGTAACATCGAGCAACAGAACGTCTTTTACTTCACCTGTCAATACCCCCCCCTGGATAGCAGCACCTACAGCTACCACTTCGTCCGGGTTAACACCTTTTGACGGAGCCTTGCCGAAGAACTTCTCAACGATGGCCTGTACAGCCGGAATACGTGTCGAACCACCTACGAGGATGACTTCGTCGATGTCGGAAGTGCTCAAACCTGCATCTTTCAAAGACTGACGGCATGGTTCGATACAAGCCTGGATCAGACTGTCTGCAAGCTGTTCGAATTTTGCACGTGTCAGTGTCTTGACCAAGTGCTTTGGAACACCGTTTACCGGCATGATATACGGCAGGTTGATCTCCGTGCTTGTCGTGCTTGACAATTCGATCTTAGCTTTTTCGGCCGCTTCTTTCAAACGTTGCAAAGCCATCGGATCCTTACGCAGGTCGACGCCTTCTTCGCGCAGGAACTCTTCAGCCAACCAGTCGATGATCACATGGTCGAAGTCGTCACCACCCAAGTGAGTGTCACCGTTTGTGGATTTTACTTCAAACACACCGTCTCCTAATTCCAAGATAGAAATATCGAATGTACCGCCACCCAAGTCGAATACGGCGATCTTCATGTCTTTGTTCGTTTTGTCCAAACCGTAAGCCAAAGATGCGGCAGTCGGTTCGTTTACGATACGGCGAACGTTCAAGCCTGCAATTTCACCCGCTTCCTTAGTCGCTTGACGTTGTGCGTCGCTAAAGTATGCCGGAACGGTGATAACGGCTTCCGTTACTTCCTGTCCTAAATAGTCTTCAGCTGTTTTCTTCATCTTCTGAAGTACCATTGCTGAAATTTCCTGAGGAGTATAAAGGCGTCCTTCGATATCGACACGTGGTGTGTTGTTGTCACCGCGGACTACTTTATAAGGTACTCGACCAATTTCTTTCTGAACCTGATCATAGGTTTCACCCATGAAACGTTTGATAGAGAATATTGTTTTTTCCGGGTTTGTGATAGCCTGACGTTTTGCAGGATCACCAACCTTACGTTCACCACCTTCAACGAATGCAACGATTGAAGGAGTCGTTCTTTTACCTTCGCTGTTTGCAATTACAACCGGTTCGTTACCTTCCAATACGGCAACACAAGAGTTGGTTGTTCCTAAGTCGATTCCGATAATTTTTCCCATAATTTTCTACTATTTTAATTGTTATTATTTTCCTGTACTTGCTTTTCTCTTTCGAGCTGCATTAACTGTTCTACAAATCGTATGCCAAAGTAACAAGGATAGGTTTGTAAAAGTTCAGGTGGCAGGAAGTGTGACAATACGTCAGTTTAGACATTTGCCGTCATGTGAAAGATATGACGGGTTATGCATGAAATGTTATAGGCCTTTATTATTCTATAGTTCTTAAGGAACTGTGGTATTTGTAGATAAAAAATTAACACTCACTCAAGTTTTTGTTGTTTGTGGCCGCAAACATACACACTTTATTTAGAAAATGCAAACTTAATTTTTTATTTAAACACAAAAAAAACGATTTATCACACCACAGTTCCTTAAGAACTGAAGTAAGAATTAAATGTAATATCATGATGTCTTTGTTTTTATTCTCAAATATTTCCTTTTGGTTTTCTGCAGACAGTTAATGTCTTAGTGGAATTTTTTGTTGTGATTTTTTATGTCTAATATATTACCTAAAATCAAAATGCAAAAGTGTAAATTGAATTTTTTGCTACGATTCGGTTTGATTTCAATTCTGTTAGGGCTGTTTGTTACCCAGTCTTTTGCTCAGAATGTGACGATTACCGGTGTCGTAAAAGACCAGTCGGGTGAACCTCTGATTGGCGTGAACGTGATGGAAAAGGGGACGACCAATGGTTCCATCACGGATGTGGATGGTAAGTACAGTGTTTCTGTAAAAGGGGGCGAAACCATCCTAGTGTTCTCTTACATCGGTTATATCTCCCAAGAGATTCCGGTTGGGAATCAGAAAACGCTCAACGTGACGATGAAAGAAGACACGGAAGAGCTGGAAGAAGTGGTTGTGATCGGTTACGGCACGGCCAAGAAGAAGGACTTGACGGGGGCGATCTCGCGTGTGAAAGCGGAGAAGATGGAGGTTGAAGCGCCTCGTTCAGTTCAAGATTTGTTACGTGCTAGTGCTGCCGGTTTATCAATTTCAATGTCGACTGATGCTGCTGGCACAGCTGATCTGCAAGTTCGGGGTAAGAACTCTTTGAAAGCTGGTTCTTCACCTTTGCTGGTTCTTGACGGTGTGATCTATGATGGTTCGTTGCAGGACATCAACCCGATGGATATTGAAAGTATCGATGTTTTGAAAGATGCCAGTTCGGTTGCTGTTTATGGTGCCAAGGCTGCTAATGGTGTAGTAGCCATTACAACTAAAAAAGGTAAAACGGGTAAGCCGGTTATTTCATTTAATGCTAATGTTGGTATGGTAAGCAATGCTCGTTTACCTAAAACAGTAGATGGTGCCGGTTTTATCAAATTCAGACAGGAATATGGTGAAAGTTTGATGACTGAAGCCGAAATGGTTGCACAGCCGGGAAAGTTTGCTGATCCGAGAAATTTAGCAGCAGCAGGCATAGATCCGTTGGCTTGGTACAATTATGACCAACAGACACCTGTTTCTGCATTGCCTGATGAAAAAACTATGATTAATAAATGGTTGACCCGTTTGAATTTTAAAACGATTGAAATCGAAAACTATTTGAATGGAGTGGAGACTGATTGGGATGATATTGTTTATCAGACTGGTCTACAACAGGATTATACGGTCAGCCTTTCCAATCGTAAAGAAGATTTCAGTTATTATTGGTCAATGGGATATGCTGATAGAGAAGGTGTAAAAGTGGGAGATCGTTATCGTAATTTGCGTACCCGTTTGAACTTGGAATCCAAAGTGACTTCTTTCTTGACAGTGGGTTTGAACGCTCAGTTCGCGACTCGCTTAGGTGGTTATTTGGCTGCTGATGTGGAGCAGCGCGAACATAACTCACCATTTACCACAAATGATATTGATATTCTTGACAGTCCTTATCGTATGTATCCGTCTGGAGATAATAATACAAAGAATCCGTTCTTCGATAACTTGTATCGTGACAGACGTGACATTCACCATGATTTGAATGCCAATCTGTATGCAATCGTAAAACTTCCGTTTGGATTCGAATATCAGATGAACTTTACGCCTCGTTATCACTGGTATGAATATATGAATCATGAGTCAGCAGAACATCCGGAATGGGCTGGAGATGGAGGTCGTTCAGAGCGTAAAAATGAAAAAACATTTAATTGGCAGGTTGATAATATTCTTCGTTGGAAGAAAGAATTCGGTGAAGATCATCGAGTTGAAGCCACTTTTTTGCAGAATGCCGAAAAAGGTCAATGGTGGAAAACCGTAGCCCAGAATAAACTTTATTCTCCGAGTGACATATTAGGCTTTCATAATATTGGTGCCGGTACTGCTCCTTCCGTTTCTAGCGAAGATACATATAAAACCGGAGATGCTTTGATGGGACGTCTGTTTTACTCATTCAAGGACAAGTATATGCTGACTGCTTCTGTGCGTCGTGACGGTTATTCTGCATTCGGGAGTATGAATCCGCATGCTGTATTTCCGGCTGTTGCTTTGGGTTGGGTATTCACGTCCGAAAAATTCATGGAAAAAACTTCTGATTGGTTGAATTATGGTAAACTGCGTTTTTCTTGGGGACAGAACGGTAACCGTGATATTGGCCAATATGAAGCATTGGCACAATTGAATTCCGGTGCTTATACTTATGTTGATCCAAACGGAAATGTATATCTGACATCTCAGGTATATATCAATCGTATGCCGAACAGTTCGTTAAAATGGGAGCGTACGGCTTCTTACAATATAGGTTTGGACTTCTCTTTGTTTGGTGATAAATTGAGTGGTAGTATGGAAACTTATATGGCTGAATCAAACGATTTGCTGGTTAACCGTTCACTACCTTCCATCTTGGGATATGCAAGTGTAATGGCCAATTTAGGAGCTTTGACAAATCGAGGTTTTGAGCTTTCGTTAAACGCCAATTTGATCAATCGTGACAATTTTTCATGGAATTCGACCGGAACGTTCTCTTTTAATCGTCGTAAGATCAAGCATCTTTACGGTGATGTCGAGGAAGTGAAGGATGAAGCGGGTAACGTAATCGGATATAAAGAAGCCGATGATTATGAAAACCAGTGGTTTATAGGCCATGATACAGAGCAGATTTGGGATTACGAACGTGATGGTGTTTGGCAGTTAGGAGAAGAGGAGGAAGCTTCCAAGTACGGAAACAAACCTGGAGACTTTAAATATGTCGACCAAAATGGAGACGGAGTTTTGGATACGAAAGATAAAACTTTTCAAGGTTATAAAACTCCCCGCTATGTGTGGTCTTGGCGTAATGAATTTGTATTCTTCAAGAATTTGAGCCTTTCATTTATGATGTATTCGCATATAGGGCAATATGGTACGTTCAACCGGGCTGCTAATACAGGGGGGATGTATGACCGTTACACGATTGTCGATATTCCACGTTGGACCAAAGACAACCCGACGGATGACTATGCACGTATTGGTTCTACCAATAAAGGAAACAATTATGTGAAGAAAACATTTGTCCGTATGGAGAATATTACGCTTTCATATAGTGTGCCTAATAATCTGCTGAAAAAGTTTTCTGTGCAAAATATGCGTTTCTCTTTGGCCGTCCGCAATCCGTTTGTGATTACCGGTTGGGATTTTGGTGATCCGGAAGGTGGTGATACAACTTTGCGCACTGTGAATTTTGGTGTGAACTTTACTTTGTAATTAAATTGATAAACGTAGAAGAATATGAATAAGAAAAAGTGTATGATTTTGGCGCTGGCAGTCCTTCCAATGTTAAATTCATGTAGTGATTGGTTGGATCCGAAGCCCCTTTCTTTCTATTCACCTGAAAATACATATGTGGATGCTGCTGGACTTTATGCAGCTTTGACAGCCTGTGAACGTAATATGCGCCATGAGTTTTTTGGTGATGGTGCTCCGATTTTGACGGAAATGTATTTGACCGATATCGCAGTCCATGGAAAAACAGATGAAAGTGGTTCTTTGGTTGATTTGGATAACGAAATGTTACCTTCCCGTACGAAAAACGACATGAAAGGTAAAAACAAATGGTATTGGGAAGAGGGATTCAAAGGAATCAAATATGCTAATATAGCCATTAGTCGTTTGGATGGTGCCGAGTATAAAGATGAAGCAGAGAGGAATGCTGTGTTGGGAGCCGCCTATTTTCAGAGAGCTTATCGCTACTATAAGTTGACGCATCAATTTGGCGATGTCCCTTATTTGGACAAAGAAATCACCGAGCCGAAGTTGGACTTCTATAGCTACGATCGGTGGAGCATCTTGGAGCAATGTAAGAAAGATTTGGAGTTCGCCTATCAATGGGTTCCAGAGGTTCAACCTCGCGGACGAGCTAATAAGGATGCTTGTGGCGTTTTGCTAATGAAGATATGCATGGCTGTTGGTGATTTTGATAGAGCCATAGCGGTTGGGAAAGAAGTAGTCGGGCGTCATCCGTTGATGACAGGGCGTTTCACGGGCAACCAGACGAAGCCGAACACCAATTTAATGCATGACTTGCACAGTGTGGAGGCAAAAATTGATATGAGTAACACCGAGGGTATCATGTATGTGGTCGCTCATCCTACAACAACACCGCTGGATAAGGATAACCGTATCTATACAATGCGTAATGCATTGCCATATTGGGCGAAGGGGGGAGCGATTAAGACACCGGACGGAAAGACGGGTACAGCTATTGCACCAGATGAAGCTGATAAAAATACAGAAATTGATAATGATACGAAATATGGACGTGGTATCGGTACGTGCCGTCCGACGAACTATTATCAGTATGAAATCTGGGGGGAAAAAGAGAAAAACGATTTGCGCGGTCCTTTCAACCACGATAGCTGGAGACGGATGGAAGATTTGCGTTACAACGACCCTGGATTGAAAAAAACAAACAATCCCTATTACGGTCAAAATTTGATTCGTCCTGTCGATTTGTCTGTTGCCGATTCGATCCGTTGCTGGTATATGTGGCCGCATTACAAAGTGTTTGTTCCGGATCCTACGAAGACGCAGGATCTTCAGGGAGGTGAAACACCGTGGTATGTCTATCGTTCTGCCGAAGTCTATCTGATGATGGCGGAATGTTATTATTGGAAAGGTGATGCGACTAACGAAGCTGCTATGTTAAACGTGGTTCGTGCACGTGCGGGCGCTGAACCGCTGAGTGGAAATATCGGTATTGTCGAAGTGTTGGCCGAACGTGCCCGTGAATTGTATTACGAAGAGAACCGTCATGTTGAACTTGTTCGTATTTCCTACTTGTATGCTAAAACCGGAAAACCCTGTGAAGCATTGGGTGGACGTGTCTATAAGTTGGATAATTTCTCAGGACCGGGTGGTGTCGGAACGAACTGCAAAGATGCCGGCGTAAACTTCTATTTCGACTGGGTGATGGTTCATAACAACTTCTTCAACAAAGGAGTTAAAATTCCGAACGGCGAATATCGCATGAGTGTGCATCACGTCTTGTGGCCGGTTCCCGAAACAGCTATTACCAGCAATACTGGTGGCGTGATCAATCAGAATATAGGTTATCCGGGGGCAGAAGATAATCTGGAACCGCTGAAAGTCGAGCCTGTTGATCCGGCTATTTAAGAATAACGGAAAACGCGCACAATAACAACACCGCGTAAACGAGACGCATTCCCGCGGAGGCCTCAGGGCCTCCCACGGGGTGCGTCTTTCTTGTATTCTTTCGCTGCGTCGAACGAAGGACAGGCCTTTTGGGGGTTCAAGTCGCGGTGTCCTACGGTGAGAGCTGCCGGGAAGTGGCGGCCCAGCTCTTGTAACAACTGCGTGAGGGCAGCCTTCTGGGCAGGCGTGCGAGTGTCTCGCGGGAGGCCTTTGCCGTCCAGTCCCCCTTCGTAGCAGATGCCGATGCTGTGGCGGTTGTGACCGAAGCAGTGCGCCCCCTCCAGGGAGAGCGGCCGGCCGGGATGTACCCGGCCGTCGCGTGTGATGTAGTAATGGTAGCCGATGTCGCGGAAGTGCCGGCCGTCGATATGGTCCCGGCGGCAATCCTCGAACGAGTAAGGCTGCCCGCAGCGCGTGGCGCTGCAATGGATGATGAATAGTGTGATGCGTCTCATGTGCGGCTCTCCCTGTCCTTTATATGCAGGCCGTAACGCCGAAGGCACTACCGATGGCCGTAGCCACGACGATGATTACTTTGAGGATGATCCCCCAGACGGATTTCTTTTCGTTCTTTTCTTCCATGAAATTGTGGATTATGAGATTTATGAATTATGATTTATGAGAAGTTTTTGACACATGACTTTGTTTGTGTCTCTCTTGGCTTCTCTTGTCGATTGCTTAAAGTTCTCCCGGCCGTTCCTCCTCGCCGCCACCGCCGGTATTGCCACCTTCGATGTCGTAAGGTGAAAGCTCCTTGAGCTGCGCTTCGAGTTTCAGCTGGTTGATGGCGAGGGTTCCGGTGGCGCGGCATTTGAGGCGCAGCCCGACCACGTTGGTAGTGACCGACCAGTCTTTCGACGTGTCGGCAGGTTTCCCGCGGATCCCCACGCCGAAGATCGCGAGGTCGTCCAGTTTCACGTTCTTGCCGTCGAGCAGCAACTCCTTGATGCAGGAGGTCATGTCCTTGAGGACCCCGTGGATCGCGCCTTGCGAATACGGCGTGTTGTGCTTGGCCATGTGTTCGGCCAAAGCGCGCGTGTCGAGCGTCTCGTCTGCCACCGCCCTTGCCAGCCACTTGCCGCTGAGCGGGGTGGACTTGGTCTGGTTCTGATACTTCTTGTAACGAATCATGTCTGTTTGATTTTAAAGTTGATAATTAGGATGAAAAACCGATACCGTTCCGGTGAAGCTGCCCTGCCTTTCTTCCCTTTCCGGTACAACAAAGATAACACCCTCATCTTGTGCCGTTGCGCGTAAGGGGGAGTTGTGGGGGGGTCTGCCGGAAAGATGCGTGTTATAGGGGGAAAACGGGGTGTGGAAGGTGCGCATTGTAGGGTAAAATGAGAGGTGAAAAGTTGCGTGTTATATTTTTTAAGACTAATTTATTCCGGCTTATATGGTGTTCTATTATAGAAAAACTATATTTTTTATCACCTGAAACAGCTTGAAATTCATTGTTTTTTCGTATATTCGTAGAAATAAATCAAACAAGGAAGACATGGAAAAACAGACTGATTTCCGCATCCGCAGCTACGGTCGTACGGAGCTGGCACAACTCTACAACCCCTGCCTGACCCCCAAGGCCGCCTACCGGAAGCTGGTCGGGTGGATCGACCATTATCCCGGCCTCGCCGTCCGCCTTGCCGAGCTTGGCAAGCTGCCCGGTTCGCGTTCCTACACCCCTGCCCAGGTGCGGGAGATCGTCGAGGCGCTCGGCGAACCGTAACTCATAGCTTTAGGGGGGCTAAGGCTATGGGTTAGGGGGGCTAAAGCATAGCTTTTCTGTTACTTTCGGCTTGATCCGAAAGTAACCAAAGGATCAAGGCCGAACCTGCTTCGCTACTCCGTTCCCTTCGTTCGCTGTCGCGTCTGAAACTCGCTTCGCTCAGACAGCAGACGCTCCGGGCGCTCACTGAGGTCTCTGCGCTTGACGTTCACCAGCTTAGGCCGGAAGTAGAGCCTGACGGCTCTTTGGGGATGGCCGATGCTGCCTGCTTCAGCAGGCGGCTGAAAAAGCCTGGAGGCAAAGACGGAGCGTCCGGAGCCTGCGCTGTCTGAGCGCAAGCGAGTTTCGCAGGCGACAGCGTAGTCTTTGCCCGGAGGAGCCCAGCCGGTTAAGCCTTGAACTTTTGGTTACTTTTCTTTCAAGAGAAAAGTAACAGATAAAACTTTATTGCATGAAATAAATAAAAAGAGGGTGTCGAAAAAATGCCATCATTGATTATCAGTCTTTTATGGTGATAGGTGATAGGTTGAACCCCGTTTCTGTAAAAGTTTAGGAAAAAGGAATTAAAAAACGCCGCCTTTAAGGTGACGTTTTTTAATTCAAACTCGGAAAAGTTTTACAAAAAGGGCATTTAACCTATCACCTATCACCCGAGGAAGGAGGAAAATCTGTGTCGTCCGCTTCAGGGAGGATGCTTTTCATCTCGTCTGTCGTGCGTTCGACAACCAGCCAGATATTGCCATGTCTTGTCCGTGTGCAGGTATACCCCAGTTCTTTCAGTGCTATGCCGACCTGCACCGCGTTCAGCCGGATACTACCGCCGAAGCGGGTGACGATCTGGCTGGCGGTGACGTAAGTCCCCTTTTCGTAATCGACGGGGTGGCGGTAGTACATCAGGATCAGTTCGCGTGCGGGGTTGGGCGTTTCGAAACGGCGGTTCGCGAGGTTCAGCTCCTCGATCTCGTGGTCCCTGTACCAGTAGCGGAAATCGTTGTCGAGCAGGTGTTTCGCCTGTGCGTACAGCCCTTCGTAGTCAATATGGGCGGTCCAGGGGTTGTCGATCGCCGTGACCTCGAACGGCAGCCAGCGGCGGTTGCCGGTGTCGTCGGTGAGGAACTGGAGGTTGTTGCCCGTCGCGCAGAACGAGGCTACGTGGGGCAGGTGTACCTTGTTGCGCCCGTAGGCGGGGCGCTCGTTGACGTAGAGCGTGGTGGTCATGGCCTTGAGCTGGTTCAGTTCACTGCGCTGCATGGAGTCGATCTCCTCGAAATTGACGAGCAAGTTCTCCGTCATGGTGAAGAGGTCGTCTTTCGTGAGCCGTTGCGAGTTGGTCTTGGAGGCGTAGTAGCGTCTGAGGACGGGTGGCAGGAGGTTCTGGAAGAACGACGTCTTGAAGCATCCCTGCCGCCCGATCAGGACGAGGATGACGTGGTTCACCACCTTCGGGTCGAGCGCGGCGGCGACCATCCCGACGAACCAGCGGCGGAAACAGAGGTCGAAACGATCGGTGTCGCCGTCGGCGGGGTGTACCATTGCAGCCAGGTTGCCGATATGGTCCGTCACGCCATCCCACGGTCCCGCCTTTTCGAGAAACTCCTCCAACGGGTGGTAGCGGGGCGCGAAGTCGGAGAGCAGGAGCGTGCGCAGGTGGAAGAGGTCGGCCTCCAACCCGTCGCGGCGCATGGAGCACCAAAGGGAGTTCTCGACCGTGTCGGTCATGGGAGCCCAGCCGTCGGGTGCGGGGATGCCTTCGGTGACGGGGCGGTGTTCGAGCTGGTGTGTCAGTTGGTTCATCCGCAGTTGCATGGAGCCGCCGATGAAGCGCTCCATCTCTTCGACGGTGGCCTTGCGCTGCCGCCCGTTTCCGTTGCGGGGGGAGACATCGGAGAGCTTCATTGTGGCGTGCTCGGCAGTCAGGGCGTAGCAGCTCTTGGCTGTGGAGCGGACGGAGGCCGTGTCATAGTCGGCGAACAGTTCGACGGCCCACGCCTCGGCTTCGGCCTCCGGCACGCCGAAACGGTTCATCAGGTAGAGGCACCGGCTGATGTAGTTGTTGTGGCTGCCGGCTGCGTAATGCACGCCCTCTTCTTCCACAAGCCGGCGTACGGTGTTTTCGGCGCGTGCGGCTGATGTCTTCCGCCCTCTGTGTTTCTTTCCTGCGGCGATGTCCTGTTTTTGTCCGGCCTTGGCGCTGGGCAGGGAGGCGAACTTCATCCGTTCGGCGTCGGGACGGTAGAGCGCGTCGGGGTCGTGGCAGATCACGGACATGCGCGTGGCGTTCTTGCACTGTCGGTCGATGGCGATGCCGGTGAGCCGGGCGTAGTAGGCGTTTACCGTCTGCCAGGCTGCGGGGAAGTTCTCTTCCGTCACTTCGCCTTCCATCCATGCGATGACACGTATGCCGCGTCCGGACAAGGTCTTGTAGGCAAGGAACGAGTGCGGGTCGGCCCTTACCCGTTCGAGGGTCTCGTCGAAGATCTCTTCGGGGATGCCGTCGATGTCCACCATGATGGAGCCCGGATAGCCTTTGATGTGCTTCGAGGAACGTCCTCCCTCCAAGTGGACGGAAGGGACGAAGGCGGGTTGGTTCTGCTTGATCTGGCTTTGCTGCCGTTTCGACGTTTCGGCGTCTTGTCCTTCGCCGGCTGCAAGCGCGCGGAACAGGGCGGTGGCGGCGGCATGGCGCTCGCCGGTCAGTTCTTGCATGATTTCTTCCCATGTGCAGGGAGAGGGGGTGGTTGCGCGGAGCGAGAGGAAGCGCGAGGGGCGGAATGTGTTTTCCATGTAAAATGTTTTATTAAATTTGTTCAATGTTCAGATGTGCCGTTCGGGGGACGAAGCGTCCGAAGCATCCTCTGAAACTTTTGACAAGTTTACGCATTTATCCATTCATGTTGTCCCCGCCATGCCGGGCTCATTATGAATGGATATTAATATTTATATTAATAATTAAATATTTATAACATGAAAACGACATTTATGTTCCCTCTGTTGGGGCTTTTCGTCGAAAAGCAGATGAGACGTTTCCGGATAACCGTGCGTCTTTAAAAAGCGAACTCTCTGCCGGCAGCCGCAGCTACGGTGCGATTAAAAAAGGGGCGACCTCCGTCTGAGCTATTACGCCCGCCTCGTTGCCCTCCTTTACGACCTTGCCGGCGAAGAAGAGTTCCGCCGCCTGGCACATGAGGCGGTGGAGCTGTACATACGGGAGAGGGAAAAGGGGGAAAAAGCTTGATGATAAGATATAGGGCAAACATTCGGGCAGCCAGGAGAAATTTCGGTGGAGGAGCTTGGCTGTCATGTGGACGAAAGTAATCCGGTAGCTGTGATTGTCGAATAAAATCTTCTTGTTTTATAGCGAAGTCATAGAGATGATTTTGTTTTTATATTATCTTTGTGGTCGCAAACAGTCTAATGTAAATGCTTATCAATAATTTAATTATAATAGTATGAAAAACTATCTTGTATTTTCTATGGCAGCCTTGTTGGTCGGAGCTTCTTGCAACACAAAGCAGAAGAAGGCGGCCGAAGGCTTTACCGGCGCACCGGGAGAAGTGAAGTTGGTCACGCTCGATCCCGGACATTTCCATGCCGCATTAGTGCAGAAAGTGTCTTATCCGCAAGTTTCTAAAGATGTTTATGTGTACGCACCCACCGGTTTCGACGTGGACGAGCACTTGAAACGTATACAGGGATTCAACACACGTGCGGAGAATCCGACGGCTTGGAATGAAATCGTTTATACGGGAGATGATTACCTGGAAAAAATGTTGGCCGAGAAGAAGGGGAACGTGATGATCCAGGCAGGAAACAACGGCAAGAAGACCGAATATATCAAGAAGACGCTTGAGGCCGGCATCAATGTGCTTTCCGACAAGCCGATGGCGATCAACAGCCAGAGCTTTAAATTGCTGGAAGAATGTTTTGCTATCGCTAAACAGAAAAACATCATGCTGTATGACATCATGACCGAACGGAATGAGATCACTACGATGTTGCAGCGCGAGCTTTCTACTATCCCGGCTGTTTATGGCGAGCAGTTGAAGGGTTCTCCCGAAGAACCGGCTATCGTGAAAGAGAGTGTGCACCATCTGTTTAAGCTGGTCGACAACAAGCCGTTGACGCGTCCGGTATGGTATCTGGATGTAAACCAGCAGGGCGAAGGTATTGTGGATGTGACGACTCACCTGGTCGACCTGGTGCAGTGGGAAGCCTTCCCGGATCAGATCATCGACTATAAGAAAGATATCGAACTGATAGATGCTAACCGCTGGACTACCTCTATCAGCCCGGAAGAGTTCAAACAGGTGACAGGGACGGATGCTTATCCCGATTTCTTGAAGAAAGATGTCGAAAACGATACATTGAAAGTCTATTGCAACGGTGATATCGTTTATAAGATCAAAGGTGTGACAGCCAAGGTTTCGGTGATCTGGAATTATACCTTCCCCAAAGGTGGCGGTGATACCCACTTCTCCGTCATGAAGGGTAGCAAGGCCGACCTGGTCATCCGCCAGGGCAAGGAACAGAACTATCAGCCTGAACTGTTTGTCGAAGCAGTGAAAGGTGTGGATCTGGCCGCTTACGAAAAGGACCTGACCGCTTCTATGGAAAAGGTTTCAGCCGAATATCCTGGTGTGGCATTGAATAAGGTGGGCGATGGCGTATGGCAAGTCGAAATCCCCGCAAAATACCGTGTAGGCCATGAAGCTCATTTCGGTCAAGTGACGGAACATTTCCTTGACTATCTGAAGGAAGGCAAACTGCCGGATTGGGAAGTACCTAATATGCTGGCTAAGTATTACACGACGACCTCGGCGCTGGATATGGCGAAAGCGAAGAAATGATATCGGTTTTGAGCCGGAAAAAGAAGGCGGTATGTCAAAGACTGTCTTGTTCCTGTGCTTGATGCGGGGGATAAGTACATTTTGACATACCGCCTTTTTATGGCAGAGAGTTTGTTTCTGTTCCGCCTCTTAAAAGCTGAACTTGATCAACACTCCTTTGTGGTCCGTCGGCCAAATATCTGCCGGAGTTGAGAAAGTATCTTGGCTGTCCTCTTCGACACGTTGGCTGCGGATAATGGAGGACTTGGGACCGACGATGACGGCGTCTTCCACTTCCCAACCGGTTGCCGGTATATAATAGATAAAATCGATGCGGTCGCGTTCATCCGCTTCCGGCGCCCAGGTCAACCGTTCGACTGGCATCGCCGGATTGTCCGAAGGGAAGGTAAAGCCGGGATGGGTGATCGGATTCGGATATTTGACGCGATAGGCATCGCGGAAGCCGGCTTCGTATAATAATTTGGAGCAGACCCAATCGACTACCGCCCCGTTGTGATCCCAAAGCCCTTTCGTCTCTTCCGTCCAATCCAAGTGCGAAGGTTCGTTGAAGTCACCGCCCAAGATTACGAAATCGGCATCTGACTTTGTGGCGTCTTCTATCACGAGCCGAATGGATTCGTCACGCAAAGATTCGTTATTGGCTTTTTCGATTTCAGCCTTGTCCGTTACCGGAGTTTCCAGTTTTTTCCATGTCACACCGCTGTATCCACGTGGCAGGTAACAGGCGTAATGCGTATAATCCAAATGCCCTGTATAGGCTACTACCTGTTTGCCGTTTACATCCAAACGGGTCCTTAATACCCGGTCTTTATGCGGAATGTTTTCCGTTTGTTCCAGTATGGGGTATTTGGACAGCAGTGCGACATCCAGCGAACTGCCTTGTCCATAATAGATTTTCCCTCTTTCGCGCAAAGCGTCCAGCATGCGGGGAACGAACAACGCGCCTTCCTTGTTGCTGGCTTCGCTGAACATCACGATATCCGGATCTATCCGGGCCACTTCATCCGCAACGGCCTCGAAGCCGTTTTTGACGACTGTTCCTTCCATCCAGATGTTCAAGTGCAATACACTCAACTCTTGTTTCTCTTTCGTGCAGCTACCGCAGACCAGCATGAGCAGCCATAGCCAAATATAAAAACGTCTCATTGATATTTTCTTTCATTAAAAAAAGTCCCCGAACTTTTATGAGATCCGGGGACTTTTATGTTATTTGATTTCTTTCTCTTCCATCATGTCCAGTTCGTTCTTGTCGGAGTCGATGAATTTATACTCCAAGAAGCCCAGACTTTGATTCGGAATCACTTTAATACCCATCGAGTATTTCAGTTTCCATTTCCAACTGAGCGGGAATTTTCCGCTCTTGATAAATGCTGCAACATAAGGATGTACGTGCAGGGCGAATTTCTTCACGTTGTGTTTGTTGACCAAGCAGTCGATCTTTCCTTCCAGGCTGTCGGTAAACAGGATAGAGGGTTTGATGGTGCCTGTGCCGAAACAGGTCGGACAGGCTTCGGATGTATCGACATCCATTGCCGGACGGACACGCTGGCGGGTGATCTGCATCAGGCCGAATTTGCTCAGTGGCAGAATATTATGTTTTGCCCGGTCATTAGCCATCGCTTTCGTCATATGTTCGAACAGTTTCTGCCGGTTGGCAGCTTCGGCCATATCGATAAAGTCGACTACGATAATACCACCCATATCGCGCAAGCGTAATTGACGGGCAATTTCGTCTGCTGCTGCCGTGTTCACGTCGATAGCCGTTTTTTCCTGGGCATCGCTGCCTTTGGAGCGGTTCCCGCTGTTTACGTCGATAACGTGCATGGCTTCCGTGTGTTCGATAATCAAATAGGCTCCACTTTTGTACGTGACGGTGCGTCCGAATAGGGACTTGATCTGTTTGGTGATTGCAAAGTTGTCGAAGATGGGGAGTTCGCCGGTATACCGTTGCACGATCTCTTCCCGTCCGGGAGCAATCAGGCTGACATAATCGCGGATGTTGTGATAGATGTCCGCATCGTTCACATAAATGTTCTGAAAAGAGGGGTTGAAAATGTCGCGCAACAAAGCCACTGCTCTTGCCGTCTCTTCATAGATGAGTGCAGGAGCTTTTACTTTGGTGATCTTAGGAATGTTCTCTTCCCAACGTTTCAGTAATGTCTTCAATTCATGATCGAGTTCGGCAACGCGCTTCCCTTCCGAAGAGGTGCGTACGATTACGCTGAAGTTCTTCGGCTTGATACTTTGGATGAGTTGGCGTAGACGGGCACGCTCTTCGCTCGATTTGATTTTTGTGGAAACCGATACTTTATCGGCAAACGGTATCAGCACGATGTATCTTCCGGCAAAAGAAAGCTCGGAAGTCAGCCTGGGACCTTTTGTTGAAATCGGCTCTTTGGCGATCTGCACCAGCACTTCCTGTCCGACTTTGAGCACGTTGCTGATGCTTCCGTCTTTTTCGATTTCGGGAAGCAACTGCATTTTAGAGATAGTGGGGATTTTTTTATCTCCTTTTTGTTCTCCTAATGCTTGTTTGAGGAATTTCTGCTGGGTGTTGAAATTAGGACCTAAGTCCAGATAGTGAAGAAATGCATCCTTTTTATAACCTACATCAATGAAAGCAGCGTTCAAACCCGGCATCAGTTTCTTAACCTTGCCCAGATATATATCGCCGACGGCAAAAGAGACGTTACGGGCTTCCTTTTGGAGCTCGACAAGGTTCTTATCCTCCAGTACGGCTATAGATACCTCTTTGGGTTGTACATCAACTACTAATTCACTAATCACTATAAAAAGAGGTGTTTAAAATGTGAGACCTTATTAAATACGCAAAGAACAAACTTAAAAGGTCTCTTATTAAGTTTGTTCTTCAGAGTTACTCGAATAGACTTATTTCTTCTTATGTCTATTCTTCTTCAGTCTCTTTTTGCGCTTGTGCGTAGACATTTTATGTCTTTTTC
>OIET01000239.1_pt1 | contig 64853 bp, 46 predicted proteins | sample 1581871 | NCBI WGS metagenome assembly OIET01 (sample SAMN03279760, study PRJEB24777) | human gut metagenome | isolation source: fecal sample PR121 from 1 month old male Malay infant, vaginally delivered... | place: Singapore | collected 2005-09-16
AAGACGATGTCGGGTTTCTTGCTGATGAGCTCGGTGAGCTGGGCGGTGAAGTCCTGGTCGCCGGAGCTGTACTTCATATCGGCAACGAGTTCGCCGCCGAGCTTCTTGTAGGACTTCTTGAAGAAGTTGGAGAGGCCCACGGCGTAGTCGCTGACCACGTCGGTGAGGACGGCGGCCTTCTTGTAGCCGAGGGTCTTGTAGGCGTAGGCCGCGGCGGCGGCTCCCTGATAGGGGTCGATGAAGCAGGCGCGGAAGTAGTACTTCTTGCCCTGCGTCACGAGGGGGTTGGTGCTGGAAGTGGCGAGGACGGGCACCTTGGCGCGTTCGGCGACTTCGCCTCCGGCGAGGCTGAGGGAGGAAGCATACGTACCGATGATGGCCGTCACATTGTCACGCTCGGCAAGGCGCTTTACGGCGTTGGCGGCTTCGACCTTGTCGGACTTGTTGTCGACGACGACCAGTTCGACGGGGCGGCCGAGGACGGTGGGCGTGATCTTGTGCGCAAGCTGGATGCCTTCAAGTTCAAGCTGCCCGGCGAAGGCGTTCTGTCCGGTCAGAGGCATGTAGACGCCGATCTTGATGGGATCTTCCGCTTTGGCGGGGGTGGCGAACCCCATGCTCAGAGTCATACAGGCAAACGCGCTCAAAAGAGTGCCGAGTTTCATGCTTCCATCCTCCAACTGTAAGATTGTTATTGAAGCAGCCTCTAAACAATAGATAAAACCTGATGCAGAGGATTACTGCTGAACAGGCACTATCTCGAAAAGGAAATCCGGCGAACGTTGCGTGTACTAAAGAAACGCAGTATGGCGGAAATACCACACAGGATAGATAATGAATAATATAACAATCTGTGGATGTAATGCATTAACTACAGATTGCGCGATGGTTCAGTTCATACAGAAACTATTTTCTTTGTCAAGAATAAAGATAAAGTATTTTTTTGGATAAAAAATCCATTCTGTATATGTTTCATTGTTTGAATAAACAGTAAAAGACGTCTATCGCGTTACATAAGAATTTTCATGAAACAGTTTCAATATGGAAGCAATCAGCATGATGAAATAAAGAAAAGAGCTAAATTGATTGCTCAAACGTAAAGAAGGCATACTATAGATTGTGCACTCAACTTTCATGATTTACAGTGCCTGAATGTTTGCATTCCTATCTGGTTCAAAGAAAAGATGTTGTTTGTTTATTCAATGGGATATGGTAGATATAAAATATCATATTACATTGAAATCATAAATATATTTTTGAAAAAACGTGTTACGGGAGGACGCAAAAAAAACGGCATGTCCAAAGAACATGCCGTGTGTCGTAACGCGGGAAGAACCGTATCAGCTTCGATCCGCCGTCAGCAGGAATACCGCCGAGATGACCAGCGCGCTGCCCGCCCACCCGTAGGCGGAGAAGTTTTCATTCCAGAACAGCCAGACCCAGAATGTCGCCAGCACGGGCTCGATGTTCCCGATGATGGCGGCCTTGACTTGATTGATGCTCTGGAGGCTCCGCCCGTAGGCGAGGTAGGCCCCATAGTTCGTGACCACGCCGAGGGCCAGCAGGTTGGCCCACGCCGTCCACGAGCGGGTGGGGGCGAAATCCACGAAGGGGAATAGGGCGAGCGCGCCTCCGAGCAGCATGTAGGCGTACAGGGTGGCGGTGGAGTAGCGGGGCTGCCACCAGACATAGAAGGGAAAATGCGAGGCGTAGCAAAGGCCGGATATGAGCCCGCAGACGATGCCGAGCACGGACGGCTCGGCGTTCAGGCTTCCGCCGGAAAAGCACACCAGCGCCGTTCCGAAGAGGGCCAACCCCAGAGCGATGCCCTTACGGGAGGAGAAGCTCTCATGGAACAGGATGCGGGAGAATACGGCCACCCATGCGGGAGCCGTATACAACAGCACCATCGCCATGGCGGCTCCGCTCAGCTGGATGGAGATTTGCAGCGAACTGAAAAACACGCTGATGCTCAACACACCGAAAAGGCAGAAGAACAGCGCGTGCTTCACAGGGATGCGCGCCCCGCCGCAGATGCCCGTTTGGGCAAAAAAGCAGATGCCGCCGAGCAGGGCGCGCCAGAAGGCCACCTCCAGCGGCGCAAGGCCTTCTTCCATGCAGATTTTGGAAAAAGGGCCGATGAGCGACCACAGGACGGCGGCGGCGAGCACATACAGATAGCCCGTCATCTGTTTCGGATCCTTTGCCATAAACGTTTTCCTCCAGAGGGTCGGCGGTTCCGCGCGGGGCTTGGCTGCGTTCCGCCCCGGCCTGAATGCTATTCTATGATGAAGGATTCCGCGTGCGAGGGGTTCGCATACTGGCCGAAACGCTTGACGGTCAGGGCAAGGGCTTCTTCAAGCTTGGATCTGGCGGAGAAGGAGAACACGACCGTCAGGCAGGAGCGGGTTTCCTGCGTGATCATGGCGCGGGTAGAGTCGCTGGTGGGGCTTCCGAACGCGCCTTCCCCGTCTGCGAGCAGGGGCATGTTTTCGAGCGCGATGTCGTCCTTGCCGATGCCCGGATACACCTCCCCGGCCTTGCCCAGACGGAAAACGATGTCCGCACCGATGCGGGCCGTATCGTAAGAGCCGAGGGAGAAACCCGTTTCGAGCGAGACAAGGTTGTTGGCGTCCACGACGCTGTTGATCTGGTAAAGGGCCTTGCCCTGGCGCACCCGGCGGTACAGCGATTCGGACGAAACGCGGAAGCGTCCGGGGTCCTTGCCGAAGGCCTTGTACGCCTTCCGGGATTCGTCGAGGTTGGGGATCTGGGCCAGCGGCGTGGTCTCCAGCATGGTTTTGAGGTACGGGGCAACCTCGTTTTCGAGGCAGGTCCAGAGAGAGTCTTCGCGGGCGCGTACGTCCGCCGTGTAGATGAAGCAGCCCAGACGCGCTTCGGGCCACGCGCCCTTGATGGATGGATCGATGGTGACGTTGAGGGCCGACATGTCCGCTCCTTGTGCAATGGGGATTGCCGAGGGCGAAACGGCCGTCTCGTCCTCATGCCGGAACGGACAATATCACGGGCGGGTCCGGGAGTCTTGTTCCGGACTCCTGTTTTTTTGTTCCAATCGCGTTTGCCTCCGGTAGGCGGCGGGCGTCAGGCCGGTCAGGCGCTGCATGGCGCGGGTGAGCGCGCTTTGATCGGCGTACCCGGCCCGCAGCGCCAGATCCGCAATCGGCAGATCCGATTCCGCCAGCCATTTCCGCACATGCCCGATACGGCGTTCCGCCAGCCATGCCTGCGGGCTGAGGCCCCATTCGGAGCGGGACAGCGCGTGCAGCCTGCTTGGGCTGATGCCGATGCGCCGGGCCATTTCGCCCACAGTCCACGGCGCGCCGGGGTGGGCATCGATCAGCCTTTCCAGTACGGCGAGCCGGGAAGGGCGGCATACCGGGCGCTCAAGGAAGGAATTGAGGAGCAGGGGCATCCAGCATTGCGTGGTGCCCGGCTGTGAAAAGCGGTCTCTGGACAGCTCCGCGAACCCGATCAGGTGTCGGGTGGCTTCGGAAACGGGAAGAAAGATTTGTTCCGCCAGTTGTTCCGCCGCAGGGACGCCGCATTCGGCAAGATCGCAGTTGACGATAAGAAAGGCGTTCGAGACGGTCGCCAGCTGCGAATGCGGGACGCCGGGCGCGACGAACGCCGCGCAGGAGGGGGTAAGCCTGCCTTCCGCGCCGCCGATGGAGATTTCCAGTTCACCGGCGATGGGCAGGACAAACTGCGCGTGGGGGTGCCGCTCGTTGTTGCGTTCCCCCTCGTAGCTCAAGAAATCGATCCGGATGGACATGGCCCGCCTCGCAATGGATGCCGAAAAAGATGCGCCGTTTTCCGCAAGGGATTGTCCGTGCGGCGCATACGGCACCTTATAAGCCCAAAGCCTCCGGGCTTACAAGGCCGGGCCCCATCCGGGAGGCGGCATCCGGACGCGTAAGGGAAACCTGAATAAGGCCGGGAGGGGTATCAGCGGATATGCAGTTTCCGGACGGCCTCCCATTTCTGGTGTTCGGAAACATGGCTGAAATCCCGCGACGGGTGGTGGCAGTGCCAGATACGGACATCCGGGCGATCTGTGAAGACATACGCGCAGAGGCCGGGAGCAAGCATGGTGATGCCGCTTTCGGGGGACAGCCAGTGTTGTTTGAATAAGGTCAAGCCCCAGACGATCACGAAATCAGGCTTCAGGACGTCGAGCATGGCAAAGAACGCCCTGCGTCCGAGCGCGATTTCTTCAGGCGTGGCGCGGGACCGGTTGCGGTGCGTTTCCGTTTCCATGTGCTGGAAGAATACGCCGTAAGCCACGGTATCCCACACCGCGTTGGACCCACCGTAAGCGTTCCCGGTGAGCATGGCGGAGATGTTGCGGATGTAGCGGACCCAGTGGTTGCCGTTGCCTTCGGCGGCGTCTTGGAGCGCCCGGCGCACGACCCCGTCAGTGTACGTTCTGTCGGCTCCGTCCGGCGCCGTGCCGTGGTTGGCTTCGCCGATCATGAGGATACGCGGTCTGGCGTCGGCGTAGCCGTCCCCCACGTAGGGGAGGAAATGGATGGCTTGGGTTTCTTGCAGATGCTGCCTGAACGTGTCCGTAGCTGTGGTCATGGGACCCCTCCGGCGGTTTGCGCCGCCTTGAAATCGGCGGCCTTTTCCTACCCGTACACGCCGGGGTTCGGGGAAGACAATGATTGAAATCACGTTGTTCCGCGCCAAAACCCGGGAAAGCCCGTTTGCCGCCGCGGATACCGTATTGGAAGCTGTACGATCGCATATCATGCGTTGACTTTAACGGGAGAGTTGTTTAGGGATCCCCCCGGAAGCTGCGAAAGCGGCATTTCCACATCTCGCCAAGGAGGAAAAGCATGTCGTCCGACAGTAGTCACAGTTGCCCGTCAACTGATAGTGCCACAGCAACCGCTGCCGGCGTGCTTCTCCTGGCCTTCTGACGAGTCCGGGGCGCACCCCCGGCGGCTCAGGAGGTTTCCATGCCCTTCTTCTCTCCGTATTCGTATGCGGGCGGCGTCTTGCGTGCCCTTGTCCGTTTTTTTCGGGAATTCCAGCTCCCGGCGTCTTTACTTGCGCCTTTCGGCTGTCTCCGTATGGCCGGGGCTTTCTCCCTTCGCCCGTCCTTCTCGCGGCGCACCCTCTTCGGATTGCGCCTTTCTCCTCACGAACGCGGCCGTTAACCGCCGTTCGTCTCTTGCCGTGCCCTTTTCAGGGCTTCTCACTCAGCGTTGCATGAGGCTGCGCTCCGTCGCCGCTTCGTTTTATCAATGACAACATCGGAGGTGTCTTGTGGACATTGCCTGTTGCCGCAGGCTGTTCGCCGGGAACCCCGCCGCTCATGCGGCGTTCGTTCCCCGCGCGTGGAAAGGCTGCCCTGCAGCCATGATTCGGAGTCACCGTCGGATCGGTTCCCGCCTGATCCGAAAAGCATTCATGAGGTTGAAACTATGATTAAAAAGCAGCTCGAAACGGAAAAGGACCTGAACGTCACGCAGGAGGTCTGCGGACTGGCCGCCCGCCCCGCGTCCGCCCGGCTTCTTGAGGCGGCCCGCCAGACGCCGCAAGAGGTCTTTGCAGCCTACGAAACGACGCCCCAAGGACAGCCCCGGCCCGACATCATGCGGGCGCTGTTCGGACGGAACGAGCTTGCCCGCAAAAAGGCGGACTCCATCCTGAAGCGTCTGTTCAAAGCCTTCATCAACCCGTTTACCGTCGTTCTCATTGTTCTGGCGGTCATTTCCTTCATCACCGACTACGTCATCGTCGAGCCGGAGGATCGCGATCTCACCGCCGTTCTCATCGTCGGCATCATGGTTTTCATCAGCGGCACGCTGCGGTTTGTGCAGGAAGTGCGCTCGGGCAACGCGGCGGAACGTTTGCAGGCGATGGTCAAGACCACCATTGCGGTCTTGCGTGACGGCGAGAGCCGGGAACGCCCCATTTCGGAGCTTGTTGTGGGCGACGTGATCCGGCTCGCCGCGGGCGACATGATCCCCGCCGATGTGCGCATCGTCGAAACCAAGGACCTTTTCGTCAGCCAGTCATCGCTGACCGGCGAGAGCGAACCGATGGAAAAGTGGACCGCCGCGCAGCCGCAGACGGGCGGCAATCCGCTGGAATGCAACAATCTCGCGTTCATGGGCAGTACTGTGGTCAGCGGTTCGGCTCTGGCCCTCGTGATCGCCGTGGGCAAGGATACGCTGTTCGGGGCTTTGGCCCGGCGCGTTGCGGAAACGCGCGTCCGCACGAATTTCGAGAAGGGCGTGAACGCCGTATCGTGGGTGCTCATCCGGTTCATGGTGGGCATGGTTCCGGTGGTGCTCTTCCTCAACGGCTTTACGAAAGGCGACTGGGTGCAGGCAGCGTTGTTCGCACTGTCCGTGGCCGTGGGCCTGACCCCGGAAATGCTGCCCATGATCGTGTCCGCCAACCTCGCCAAGGGCGCGGTCGCCATGTCCCGGAAAAAGGTCATCGTAAAGCATCTCAATGCGATCCAGAATCTCGGGGCCATGAACATCCTGTGCACGGACAAGACCGGGACCCTGACGCAGGATCGCATCGTGCTGGAATATCCGCTCGACGTGCACGGCAATGTGGATGAGCGTGTCCTGCGCCACGCCTTCCTGAACAGCTACCATCAGACCGGCCTACGCAACCTGATGGACGAAGCCATCGTGGATCACGCCTACGAGACGAACATGCTCCCGCTGTGGCAGGATTACCGGAAGGTGGACGAAATCCCGTTCGATTTCACCCGGCGGCGCATGAGCGTGGTTGTGGCGGACAAGGCAGGCAAGACGCAGATCATCACCAAGGGCGCGGTGGAGGAAATGCTCTCCATTTGCAGCTACGCGGAATACAAGGGGAATGTGGAGCCGCTCACCAGCGCGTTGAGCGAGGAGATCCTCGCCACGGTGCGGCGGTACAACGAGGCCGGGCTGCGCGTCATCGCCGTGGCCCACAAGACGAATCCGATGGTCGCCGGAGCGTTTTCCGTGGCGGACGAGTCGGACATGGTGCTCATCGGGTATCTCGCCTTCCTCGATCCCCCGAAGGATTCCGCGGCGGCTGCCGTTGCCGCGCTGAAGGAGTACGGCGTCGCGGTCAAGGTGCTGACCGGGGACAACGACGCGGTGACGCGCAGCGTGTGCGGGCAGGTGGGGTTGCGGTCCCATTCCCTGCTGCTCGGTTCGGATGTGGAGGCGATGGACGACGCGGTGTTGCGCGCTGCGGCGGAGCGTACGGACATTTTCGCCAAGCTGACTCCGCAGCAGAAAGCGCGCATTGTGACGTGCCTGCGCGAGAACGGGCATACCGTGGGTTTCATGGGCGACGGCATCAACGACGCGGCGGCGATGAAGGCTTCGGACGTGGGGATTTCGGTGGATTCCGCCGTGGACATCGCCCGCGAATCCGCTGACATCATCCTGCTGGAAAAGGATTTGATGGTGCTGGAGCAGGGCGCGATCGAGGGCCGCAGGATCTACGCCAACATCATCAAGTACATCAAGATGACGGCAAGCTCCAACTTCGGCAACATGTTCTCGGTATTGGCGGCGAGCGCGTTTCTGCCGTTCCTGCCGCTGGCCCCGCTGCAGATCCTCGTGCTGAACCTCATCTACGACATTTCGTGCACGGCCATGCCGTGGGACAACGTCGATGCGGATTTCCTGAAGCAGCCGAAGACATGGGACGCTTCATCGATCAGCCGGTTTATGATCTGGTTCGGGCCCGCCAGTTCGGTATTCGACATCACGACGTTCGTTCTGCTGTATACCTACATCTGCCCGCTGGTGTTCGGGGGGGCGTATGAGACGCTGGACGCGGGAATGCAGGTCGCGTTCGTGGGCCTCTTTCAGGCCGGGTGGTTCGTGGAATCGCTGTGGACGCAGACGCTGGTGCTCCATATGCTGCGTACGCCCAAGGTTCCGTTTCTGCGCAGCCGGGCCTCGTGGCAGGTGACGGGGCTGACTTCGCTCGGGATTCTGGCGGGAACGTGCATCCCGTTTACGACAGTCGGCGGGGCTCTCGACATGATGCCGCTTCCGGGCGCGTTCTTCCCGTGGCTGTTCGCCACGCTTGCGGCCTACATGCTGCTGACGACAACCCTTAAGGGCATCTTCATCAAAAAGTACGGTGAACTGCTGTAAGCAAAAACGGCTGACGGTGCGGAGGAATCCCCGCCTCAGCCGGAACGACCTCCCTCCGCGCCGCCTCCCCATCAGTCAAAAGTCTTGGGAAGGAGAGAGGAGGGGACCGGGGGAGGGGAGGACGGCCCCTTCCCCGGTATACTCATTCCCCCAGCTTTTCAGACAATAGGCGCCCCGTTTTCGAGACAGGGGCAAAGCGTGAAATGCGTGTGGAAGGTCTTCTTGATCAGCTTGTGGCTGCGCCCGATCTCTTCGATTTCGATGGGGCAGACCTCGGAAGCACGAAGGCACAGCTCCAGTTCCCCGTCCGGCGTGCGCCCGAAACGGGCCGAACGGATGATCTGGCGGTGGCTTTTGTCCATGCGCTCCGCAAGGGTCAGGAACAGGGACAGCAGGCGTACCTCTTCCCGGATGCCCTCATCAAGCTGGAGGAACAGCGGGATTTTCTTGGAGGGCCGCTTACGGTGGAAGAACGCCAGCGCCGCTATGAGCTCAATTTCGCGTTCCGTGAAACCGAGCAGTTCCGTATTGCGGATCAGATAGTGGCTGTGCGCGTTGTGGTTCGCAAAGGAAATGAAGATCCCGATGTCGTGCAGCAGGGCGGCATAGTACAGCAGCTCGCGCGATACGGGCGGGGCGTCGTGCAGCCCGATGGCCCGCGCGCTGTCGAACAGTTCAAGGGCCAGCTTCGCGATGTGCCGGGAATGTTTTTCCTCGAAGCGGCAGAACCGTGCCAGCTGGAGGACGCTTTCCTCGCGGGCGGAGAGGCGGGAACCGGCCTTCTGCGGATGCGTCCGCATGAGGTAGTCGACGAGGATGCCGTTTTGCAGGTTGCGGTTGCTGATGGTCACGCTCTCGAATCCCTGCTCCTCCATGATGGTCTGGAGGATGGCCGCGCCCGCGATGATCACGTCGGCCCGGTTGGGATTGATGCCCGGAACGGATTTACGCTCCTCAAGGGTCCGGGAACACAGTTCCTTGACCGCGCGGCGCAGGCCGTCATAGCTGAGGACATGCTTGGAAGCCATGGAGGGTTTGCCCGTGCGCGCGGCGCCCTGCTGCTCCAGTGCGGCGGCGATTTCCGCGAGGTTCTGGGCCGTGCCTGAGCTGGCGACGGCTTCGGGGATCTCGAAACCCGCGATGCGCTGGAAGGAGTGCAGGGCCTCGTTGCGGACGTAACGTTGCAGCGCCGCGTAGGTATAGGCGGAAACCGGCCCTTTGTTGTCCTCAAAGAACAGGTTGGTCAGGCGCACGCAGCCGAGCTTGAGCGAATCGAGGTTCACGTAGGACTGGGAATCGCCCACGATGAGCTCGGTGCTGCCGCCGCCGATGTCGATGAACAGCCGAAGGCTTTTGCTGTGCTCCAGCCCGCTGGAAACCCCAAGATAGATGAGGCGCGCCTCTTCGCGGCCCGATACGACCGTGAAGTCGATCCCGGTCTTTTCCTGCACGCGGCGGATGAATTCGGGGCCGTTGACGGCGTCGCGTACGGCCGCCGTGGCGATGGCGATGATTTCCGTCGTCTCATAGACCGCGCACATTTCCGCCAGCCCGCGCAGCACCGCGATGGTACGGGCCATCGTCTCTTCCTGAAGGCGGTTGTGGGTGAATCCGCCTTCGCCGAGCCGGACCATGTGCTTGACCTGATTCAGGATCGTCGTGGATCCGTCCGCATGGACGCGGACGAGCAGCAGGCGGACCGAGTTGCTGCCGAGATCGATGATGCCGATGGCTTTTTCCGTCCGCTCTAGTTCCCCTGACATACGCATTCCAGCTCCCGTCCGAAGACGTGCATGAACAGATCGCCCTTTTTGATGACGCGTTCCATTTCCGCGGAGCAGTCTCCGGAGCACTGGACGGCGATGATGACCTTACGCTTCTTGACGGCGACGGCAAGGTTCCCGACGACGCCCGTGTGGGTGTAATCGAGCGCGTCCGCGATGCGGAGCAGGGACGCCGCCTTGCGCAGCGCCTTCCGGTCGCTTTTTTTCAGGGCGTCGAAGCGGGCGTGCCGGCGCGAGGGCCATGCCTTGCGGTGGTAGCGGGCGAGCAGTGCGACCCACGGGCGATCGTCCTCGTGGATGTTCAGGCTGAGATCTTCCTCAATGAGGCGCATACTGATTTTATGATGTCCCTTGCGGCCTTCGGCGAACCCGATGTCGTGCAGCTGCGCCGCGAGGTGGAGCCTGTGCCCCCAGACGTCGTCGAGCCCGTGGAGCTCGGCGAGATCTTGAAACAGGGTCGCCGCGATGGCGGCCACACGCTGCCCGTGCGTCAGCGAATCGGCCATAACCGGCGATTCGGGCATGACCGCCGTGGTGAGGGGCGTCTCTTCGGCGAGTTCTGCCGTTTCGGCGGCGGGGGCGGAGCAGGTTTCCGGGCACGGTTCGGAGCAGGGGGCGGACAAAGCCGGAGCGGGGTCATAGGCTTCCGGGGCGGCGGTTACGTGTTCCGCCACGGCTGCGGGTTCTGGGGCGGATTCCTGTACCTGTTCGGGCTGGGCCCTTTGGGGCTTCTTGCGGGCGGGCCTCGGCTTGGGCTGCGATTCTCCGGCGGGGGCGTTTTTCGCGGTTCTGGCGGGGCGTTTCGCCGGGGTCGCTTTGGGTTCGGCCTGCGGTTCCTGCAACTGGTCTTCCGTATGTATGGTCATGGTTTTTCCTTTTGAGCGTTTGAGGATCAGACACACTCCCGGCTGCGGCGCATCATGATTTCCTGTGCGTTGACGGGTTCTTCTCCCTTGCCGGGCTTGATGCGGCAATAGGTGCCGTCTTCCTGAAGTCGCCACGTCTGCTGATTGTCGCGGAGGTGTGTTTCCAAAATATCGTTGCGCAGGCACGCCCGCAATCCGGGATCGAGGATAGGGACAAGCACTTCAATGCGCCGATCAAGGTTACGGGGCATGATGTCGGCGCTGCCGATATAGAGGCGGCCTTCCCCATTGGAGTTGAACCAGTAGACGCGGGTGTGCTCCAGGAAACGCCCGACGATGGACGTCACCTCGATGTTGTCGCTGATGCCCTTCACGCCGGGGCGCAGGCAGCAGATGCCGCGCACCTGGAGCCGGACGCGCACGCCCTCCATGGAAGCCCTGTACAGGGCCCGGATAACGTGTTTATCCACCAGCTGGTTGCATTTGAAAATGATTTCGCCGTTTCCATTTTGCTGGTGCAGGGCCGTTTCGCGCTGGATCATATCCAGCAGGGAGCGGCGCATGGACAGCGGGGAGACGAGCAGTTCCCTGTATTGCTCGCGGTGGGCGTATCCGGTCATGACATTGAAGAGATCGGTGACGTCCGCGCAGATGTTCGGGTTGGCGGTGATCAGCCCCATGTCGGTGTACATCTTGGCGGTGGAGGGGTTGTAGTTTCCGGTGCCGATGTGCACGTAGCGGGAAACCCCCTCCGGTTCGCGCCGGACCACGAGGCAGAGCTTGGCGTGTATCTTCATGCCGACGAGCCCGTAGACTACGTTGACGCCCGCCTTCTCCATCTCTTCGGCCCACGTGATGTTGCGTTCCTCATCGAAACGGGCTTTCAGCTCGACCACGGCGGTGACCTGCTTGCCGGAGCGCCGGGCTTCGATAAGGGCTTTCACGATGGGCGAAGCGTTGCCCACGCGGTAGAGCGTCTGTTTGATGGCGATGACGCCGGGGTCCTCGCTGGAGCGGCGGATGAAATCCAGAACCGGGGTGAAACTGTCGTAGGGGTGGAAGAGGAAAACATCCCTGCTCTGGATGTGCGCGTAGATGTCGCCTTCCTGAAACACGCTCGGCGTGCGCCCGTAAAAGGGGGACTCTTTCAAGCCCGGCCTGTCCACGCCGTAAAGGGCCATGAGTTCGGAAAAGGCCAGCGGCCCCTTGACCCGGTAAATCTGGAACGGCTGCATCCCCAGCCGCTCGGTCAGGAACGCGCTGAGTTCCTTGGCCGTGCCGTGGGCTATCTCAAGGCGCACCACGTCGCCGAAGCGGCGCTGTTCCACCAGATCCTTGACGGCTTCCAGCAGATCGTCGGCTTCGTCCTCCTCGATCTCCACGTCGGTATTGCGCGTGATGCGGAACAGCCCGGCGTTGACGACAGTGTTGCCGGGGAACAGCGCGCCGAGGTATTCGGCGATCAGATCTTCCAGCAGGATGATGTCGCTGTCACGGACGTTGGCGTTGAAGCCGAGCGAGGCATAGGTTTTGGCCTCCTTGTTCCGGGGGATGAAGACGAAGCGGGAGATGTTGTTGGGGCACTTCAGGCGGGCGAACCGGGTGACGCCGTCACGGCTGCGCAGCTGGATGATGAAGTTGAGGCTGGTATTGGAAATCGTGGGGAAGGGGTGGCCCGGATCGATGGCCTGCGGGGTCAGGATGGGGTAGATTTCGTTCCTGAAGTAGCCGTCGAGGAACTTGCGCTGCTTTTCCGAGAGGTCAGCATAGCGCATCAGGCGTACGCCCTTGTCGTGCAGCTGCGGGGCCAGCCGCTTGCGCCAATGCTCCTGGGCGCGGGAAACCAGAATAAGCACCTTGCGCCGGATTTCGGCGAGCTGTTTGGCGGGCGTCATGCGGTCCGGCGACGAGGACACGGCCCCGCTGCGGTACTGGCGATAGATGTTCGCCACCCGGACCATAAAGAATTCATCGAGGTTGTTGTAGAAGATGGAGAGGAATTTAAGCTGCTCAAGGAGCGGGAGACCGGCATCCGTGGCTTCGTCGAGCACTTTCGCATCGAAGTCCAGCCAATTGATTTCCCGGTTCAGGTACAGGTTGGGGCAGGCCAGTTCACTGATTTCCTCTGTGGCGCACAGTTGCTCCGGGTACCCTTCGGAATCTTTGGAAACCACGATCGCTCCTCCTTCGCATGACGGCATGGATGCAGGTCTTGTAGCAGGCGGGCCCTGGAAGTATGTTACAGTAGTATGACGATTGTGTGAAAAAAGTCCAGAGTATAAGAAGGTTGAAAAATATCAGTCGATTCCGACACGGCTGACGGAATTTTTTCTCCACTTCGGCAAGAGGTTGCTGAAGAGAGGGGGGAAAGGGGGCCAAACGGCGGCGGGACTTCTTTCGGCAATCCGGAAGCCCTTGCCGAAAGAGGGGATTCGTGGGATGGTTAAAGAATATGTTTGTCTGCCTGAAGAACTTTTCCCCGCATGAGTGCGTTTGAGGAATGACGATGCAGCGACTGATACGGCACGGAGAACGAAGGACGTTCGACACCGGCGTCTTGCGGGAAGGCGGGAACTGCCGGAGCGTCTTGTATGCCCTCGGCGTCTTGCTGGTCTGTCTGCTGGGGAGTTATCTTTTCCTCTTCCGTCTGGAACACGTCCGTGTGCTTCAGGAACGGGAAAAAGCCCGGTACGTCGTCGACAGCTACGCCACGAAGATCCAATACGTCGTCGCCAACGCCTTTTCGAGCGCCTATCTGGTGGAAGCCCTGCTGCGGCAGGGGGAGGGCCGGATCTCGGAGTTCTACTCCTACGCCGAAGAGTTGGTGAAGATGCACCCGAGCACCATCAACATCAATCTGGCCCCCCGCGGCGTCGTTACCAAAGTATACCCGTTTGAGCGCAACAAGAAGGCCATCGGGCACGATTTGTTCGCCAACCCCGAGCGTTCCCGCGAGGCGCTGCTGGCGCGGGATTCGGGCAAGGCCACCATTGCCGGCCCGTTCGATCTGATTCAGGGCGGCTACGCGATGGCGGTCAGGCTTCCCGTGTTCATGGGCGAGCCGGAAGGGGATATCACGGCCCAGGAGAAGTTCTGGGGGCTCATCTGCGTGACCTTCGCTTTTCCGGACGTGCTGGATCCGGTGAAACTCGAATACCTCGACAAGCAGAACTACGTGTACCAGCTTTCCCGCATCCACCCCGACACGGGGGACCGGATCGTGCTGTTGCGTTCCGCCGAAACGCTGATCGAGCCCGTGGAAAGGAAGGTGCACCTGCCCAATGCGGACTGGATCCTGAGCGTGACGCCCAAGGGCGGGTGGAACTGGAGCATCCGGTACGCTTCTTTCGGCATCGCCACCTTTATCAGCATCCTGTTCTCATGCGTGGTGGGTTTGGCCGTGGATCTTGCCCATCAAAAGAAGCGGCTGGAGTTGATGTCGGAGCACGATCCCCTGACGGGGCTTCCCAACCGCCGTGTCTTGTTCCGTGAACTGGAGAAGGCGATGGAGGCGAAGCGGCCCTTTGCGCTCTGTTACATGGATCTGGACGACTTCAAGCAGGTCAACGACACGTACGGCCATGATTGCGGCGACCAGCTGCTGAACGGGTTCGCGGAACGGCTCCAGAGCGCCCTGTCGACGGCGGGCACGCTGATCCGGCTGGGCGGCGACGAGTTCATCGCTATCCTGTACGGCGTCAGCGAGCGGTGCATTGCCGGAGAGCGGTTCCGCCGTATGCTGGAAGCCATCGGAAGCGAACCCTACCATCTTGAAGGCATAGACCTGAACCCCGCCGTGAGTATGGGGCTGGCGCTGTACCCCTCCGAGGCCGATTCCTTGGAAGCGCTGATGCGGCTGGCCGATGCCGACATGTACGAACACAAGAAGCGCCGCCGTTGCCGGAACGGGACTGAAACGTCCCCTTCGGCTGATGGGGCGTCTTGTGGTGCGGGCGTGTAAGTCTACTGTACTGTAGCTGGGAAGAATAATAAGATTTCTGGTGTGCCCTTGATTTTCGGCCTAAAATGATTATTACAGAAGTAGGAAGCTATAGCTTAATCATGGTAGTATCCTACGTTCGTCAGTAGTCTTCCTTCCCAAACGGGCTCCTCCGTTTCAGGAAGGTAAGCATACTGAAAGTTGAAGCGATTGGCCGTAGAAGCACTCCGGCTGGCCAGCCCGTTCCGGGCGGCTCCTCCCGCCGCTTCAATTTCTCCCTCCGCCTGTGCCACCGTGCACAGGGCGCTTGCTTATCGTCAACCATCTCTAAAGAGACCTCGTTAACCCTGTCCGCAGGGTGCTCTTGCCTTGTCGCTTTTTACGGGTGTGTTTCCCCTTTTGCCGTGAAGGAGTGGACATGAAGTTTCGTTTCGATAAGCCCACGTGCCAGAATATCAGAAAATCCCTGAGGAAAGAATGGATCGAGACCAACGGCCTCGGTGATTACGCTTCCAGCTCGCTCATCTGCTGCAATACGCGGAAGTATCACGGCCTGCTCGTGGCCGATCTGGAAAGCCCGGCGGGGCGGCATGTATTGCTGTCGTCTCTTGAGGAATCATTGCTCGTGGGCGGGCGGGAACTGTGTTTTTCCTGCCGTAAGCATCCCGGCGTCTTTTATCCGCGCGGGAATGAGCATCTTGAGGAAATGGACGCCGGAGAATGGCCTGTGTTCCGTTACCGTTTCGGAGAGGTGACGCTCACGCGGGAATTGATGCTGATTCCCGGACACCGTTTGCTGCTCGTCAGGTATGAGGTGCGCGGCACCGCTCCCGACACGCCTCCGGTGGTTTTGCGCGTGAAGCCCTTGCTCGCCTTTCGCAATGCCCATGACCTCACCCGCGCGAATCCCGCGCTGCGTCCCGAAACGCTTTCGGCCCCCTCCGGGATCTGCCTGAGGCCGTATGAGGCATTGCCGCCCCTGTTCATGCAGGTGGAGGGCGGCTTCATCTTCAACGCCGCTCCCGACTGGTGCTTCAATGTGGAGTATTTGGTGGAGCGGGAGCGCGGCTTTGCCTATCAGGAAGATCTGTTTCAGCCGGGCCAGTTCGAGATCAGGCTTGTTCCCGGCAAACCAGTGTTCCTCACCGCTTCGACGGAGGCGCTCCAGACGGAGCACGGGCACAACGTCATCGGCGAGATCTGGCGGCGGGAAGTCGAACGCCGCATGGGGTTGGCGGCCTCCTCGGAGAGTCTGGAAGGCCATCTTGCCCGGGAAGGGGAGCGCTTTCTTGTCCGGAGGCCCGATGGAGGCCTTGCCGTGACGGCGGGCTACCACTGGTTCGGATCGTGGGGGCGGGATACGCTTATCGCGCTGCCCGGCCTGACCTTCTATGCCGGAAGGCCCGAAGAGGGCACGGACGTGCTGCTCGGCCTCGGTTCCGCCGTCAGGGACGGGCTCATCCCCAACGTCTTCTCCGCCGACGGCAACCACGCCTACAACTCGGCGGACGCCTCCCTCTGGTATGTCTGGGCCGTGCAGCAGATGCTCAAGGCGCTGCCGGATCGGAAGGGTTTGATCCGTGAACGGTGCTGGCCGGTCATCAAGAACATCATTGAACACTACGGCGGCGGCAAGGTTCCTTTTGTGGCGCCGGACGCCGAGGGGTTCCTTTCCGTAGGGAACCCCGGAACCCAGCTCACATGGATGGATGCCGTCGCCAACGGTCGCCCGGTGACCCCGCGCCACGGTCAGCCCGTGGAAATCAGCGCCTTGTGGTACAACGCGCTGGCCTTCGCGGACAGCCTCGCCAAAGCGTTCGGCGAACCGGAGTGGCGGCGGACGAAGCAGCTGGACGCCATGCGGTCTGTCTTTTTCAAGCGGTATTGGGTCACGGACGAGCGGGGCGACTACCTCGCGGACGTGTGGCGCGACGGCGGCGTGGAAACGTGCGTGCGCCCCAACCAGCTTTTCGCCCTTTCGCTTCCCTATCCGGTTCTGGACGAGGAGAGGTATGCCAGCGTGCTTTCCCGCGTGCGGCGGTGCCTGCTTACGCCGTACGGCTTGCGGACGCTGGCACCGAGCGCGCCCGGTTATCGTCCTCTGTATGAAGGCGGCCCCGCCGAACGCGATGAGGCCTACCATCAGGGCACGGTCTGGCCGTGGCTGCTGGGGGCGTACGGGGAAGCCGTATTGCGGGCGGCATGGGACGTGCCCGGCTCGGTGCGGGAGCTGCTGCGGACCATACGGCCCTTGTTCGCCCAGCACCTCGGCGACGCGGGGATCGGGTCCGTTTCGGAAATTTTTGACGGCGATCCCCCCCATCTTCCCAACGGCTGCATCGCTCAGGCTTGGAGCGTCGCCGAATGCCTGCGTTTGCTGCACTTGCTCAAGGAGGCCGCTCCCGGCGTCTATGCCGAGTGGGAGGCCAACGCCCGGAAAGGAGGGAACTGATGCGCGTTCTGATGTTCGGCTGGGAATTTCCGCCCTACAAGAGCGGCGGCCTTGGGACGGCGTGCTACGGCATGGGCCGGGCGCTGGCGAAGAAAGGCACGGAAATCCTGTTCGTCTTGCCGCAGACCCCCTTGGACGCCCCGGTGCGGGTGGGGGAACGCCTGTCGCTGTGTTCGGCATCCGGCACGAGGGTGGAGCGTACGGCCCGGAACCTCAGGATCAATGAGGAAGTGCGGGAATTGTGGCGCGAAAAGCTGCACATCGAGCACGTGGACTCGTTGCTGCTCCCTTACGACACGCCGGAAAGCTATGACGAGCGGCGGCGTGAGCTGGAACGCCTCCAGTCGGTGAAACGGAACGCGGACGTTTTTTCTTCGACGCAGGAAACGATCCTGCGTCTGCACGGCGGCTACGGCCCGGATCTCATGAGCGAGGTCTATCGCTACGCTTGCGCGGCGGTAGCCATTGCCCGGAAGGCGCGTTTCGACGTCATCCACGTCCACGACTGGATGACCTATCCGGCGGGCATCCTTGTCCGCAAGCTGACGGGAAAGCCGCTGGTGGCGCATATCCACGCGCTGGAGCACGACCGGAGCGGCGACAATATGAACCGGGACGTGGCGGGCATCGAGCGCGCGGGCCTTGAGGCGGCGGATCGCGTGGTGGCGGTGAGCCATTACACCAAGCGTCTGGTCATGCGGCAGTACGGAATTCCGGGGGACAAGATCGAGGTCGTGCACAACGCCGTTTCCCGCAGCGAGGCGGATCGCGTCTATGCGGTCCCGGAACGCTGCGCGCACGAGAAGCGGGTCCTGTTCATGGGGCGCGTCACGTTCCAGAAAGGGCCGGACTACTTTGTGGAGGCCGCCAAGCTGGTGCTCGACCGCATCCCGGATGTACGGTTCGTCATGGCGGGCAGCGGGGACATGCTGCCGAACATGGTCCGCCGGGTGGCGCAGCTGCGCATCGGCAGCCATTTCCATTTTACCGGCTTCCTCAAGGATGAGGAGGTGGATCATATGTACGCGGTGAGCGACCTCTACGTCATGCCGAGCGTCTCGGAACCCTTCGGCATCGCGCCCCTTGAGGCCATGGCCTATGACGTGCCGGTGCTCATTTCCCGCCAGTCCGGCGTCGCCGAAGTGGTGCGGAACGCGATCAAGGTCGATTTTTGGGACATCCGGGAAATGGCGAACAAGATCTGCGCGATCTTGTCGTACCCGTTTCTCGCCGCCGAGGAAGTCAGGAATTGCCGCGAGGAGCTCAAGGCCATCCGTTGGGAAAACGTGGCCGATCGTCTGAACGCCATTTACGCGCAACTTGTTTCCGGGGGAAAATGATATGTCGGCACTTTGTTTCTATTTTCAGGTCCACCAGCCGTACAGGCTGCGGCACTACACCTTTTTCGACATCGGCGTGGACTCCTTTTACGAGGACGAGGACGCGAACTGCGGCATCATGCTGAAGGTGGCCCGTAAATGCTACCTGCCCATGAACGCGCTTCTGCTCAAGCTGATCCGCAAATACGACGGCAGGTTCAAGGTCAGTTTCTCCATTTCCGGAACGGCGCTCGATCAGTTCGAGGCCTACGCGCCGGAAGTCATCCAGAGCTTCCGGGAACTGGTGGCCACCGGATGCGTGGAACTGCTTTCCGAGACGTACAACCATTCGCTGGCGTTTCTGTATTCCCCGGAGGAGTTCCGGGAACAGGTCGCCCTGCACGACGAGCGGATCGAAGCGCTCTTCGGCGTAACGCCCCGTGTCTTCCGCAATACGGAACTTATCTACAACAACGATCTGGCGCGGGCCGTGGAAGCGATGGGCTACAAGGCCGTGCTTGCCGAGGGTGCGGATCACGTGCTCGGCTGGCGCAGTCCGAACTTCGTCTACCGCCCGGCGGGGTGCGATCGCCTCAAGCTTCTGCTCAAGAATTACCGCCTCTCGGACGACATCGCCTTCCGGTTCTCGAACCACCAATGGCCCGAATTTCCGCTCACGGCGGACAAGTTTTCCGAGTGGGCGCACGCCGCCAACGCCTCCGGGGATCTCATCAATCTGTTCATGGATTACGAGACGTTCGGGGAGCATCAATGGGAATCCACCGGTATTTTCGCCTTTATGGAAGCCTTGCCCGAGGTCATGCTGCGGACGCCCGGTTTCGCGTTCATCACGCCTTCGGAAGTGGCGGCCCGGTTCGAGCCGGTGGCGAGCCTCGACGTGCCGCATTTCATGTCGTGGGCGGACGCCGAGCGCGATCTCACCGCATGGCTCGGCAACGACATGCAGAACGACGCCATCGAATCCGTCTATCGCTTGGAGAAGGCGGTCAAGGCCACGGGCGATTCCGGCGTGCTCCGCACATGGCGGCGTCTGCAGACCTCCGACCATTTTTACTACATGTCCACGAAGTGGTTCTCGGACGGTGACGTGCACAGCTATTTCAACCCCTACGGCACGCCGTACGACGCCTACATCAATTATATGAATGTGCTCGCCGATTTCAGGCTTACGCTTGACGCGGCGTCCCCCCTTGACCCCGGAACGAAAAGCGCCGTCCTGGAAAGCGTCTGAGGGCGCTTGGGCTTGCCGGGGAACCCCGGAAGCCAACCTTGTCGGCGCGGGAGCAGAACCGTATGCAGTATGATATGTCCCGCACCACGCTCTTTGAAGTCAGTTGGGAAGTCTGCAACAAAGTGGGCGGCATTTACGCCGTCGTGAGCAGCAAGGCTCTGGAGGCCGCCGCTCTTTTCGGAGACAACTACTATCTGTTGGGCCCGGATCTGGGCAACAACGCGGAATTCGAGGAAACGGACGAAGCCTGCTGGCAGGAGCTGCGCGCGATCACGGCGCGGCGGAATCTGGCCTGCCGCTTCGGGCGCTGGGATATTCCGGGGCGGCCCAAGGTCATCCTTGTCGGCTATCGGGATCGGTTCAATCAGGGGCAGCTTTTGTTTTCCCTGTGGAACCGTTACGGCATCGATTCCATTTCCGGCGGGTGGGATTATGTGGAGCCCGTCATGTTCAGTACTGCGTGCGGCGAGGTGATCGAGGCGGCGTGCCAGACGCTTGCCGTGCCCGCGTCCGGCCCGGTGCTTGCGCATTTCCACGAATGGATGTGCGGCGGGGGCCTCTTGTACCTGAAGGAGCGCGCGCCCAAGCTCGGCACGGTCTTTACGACGCACGCGACCATGCTCGGCCGGTCGATGGCGGGATCCGGGTTCGACATCTACAAGCAGATGAACCAGATCAACCCCAAAATGGAAGCCGGGGCCTACAACATCACCGCCAAATGCTCGATGGAAACGGCGTCGGCGCGGGAAGCCGATTGCTTTACCACGGTGAGCCGCATCACGGCGGACGAGGCCACGGTTTTTCTGGGGCGCTCCCCGGACGTGGTGACGCCCAACGGCCTCGACATGCGGGTCATCCCCGACTACAGCGCCGAACGGGATGTTCCGGCCGGGGCGCGGGCCAAACTCCTTGGCGCGGCGGGACGCCTCCTGCGGCGCGAGCTTGCGCCGGATACCCGGATCTTCATCATTTCCGGGCGGTATGAATACCACAACAAGGGCGTGGACGTATTCCTCGACGCGCTGGCGGGCGTGAACGAGGCGCTACGCCAGTCCCAGACCAACGTGCTCGCCTTGTGCGCCGTCATGGGCGGGCACAGCGGGGTCAATCCCGATGCCGTGGGCGGCGATCCTTCCAAAATCTCCGATCAGGGGCCGTACTGGATCAGCAGCCACCACGTATACAACCAGCCGCAGGACCCCATCCTGAACGCCTGCAAGCGGCTCGGTCTGGACAACAGGCCGGAAAACCATGTGCAGGTCATTTTTGATCCCGCTTTGCTGGACGGCAACGACGGCTTCCTGAACATGCCGTACGAGGAAGTGCTGGCGGCCTGCGATCTGGGCGTTTTCCCCTCGTGGTACGAGCCGTGGGGGTATACGCCGCAGGAAAGCGCCGCGCACGCCGTCCCCACCGTGACCACGGACCTGTCGGGCTTCGGCCTGTGGGTGCGGGACACGCAGGGGCAGGAGCAGGGCGTTACGATCCTGCACCGCCAGCAGACTTCGTATGAGGGGACTGTGGCGGCTTTGCGGGCCGTTTTGCTGGACTACGCTGCCCTGCCGTCGGCGCAGCTCGACGAGCGGCGCACGGCCGTCCGCGCGTTATCCGGCGCGTGTTCGTGGGATCGTTTTTTCCCCCACTATATTCAGGCGTATACGCAGGCCTTGGACAAGGCCGTGGAGCGTGGGGCGCTTCGTGACGCGCCGAGCAGCGCATCCCTGACGCGGGTGCTTGAGGCGACGATGTCCACGACGCCGACCCTGCACGCCTTTACCGCCGTCACCGCGCTGCCGGAGCCCATCGGGCGGCTGCGCGAGCTGGCCCATAACCTGTGGTGGAGCTGGCATCCCGAATGCCATCAGCTGTTTTCCGCGCTCAATCCGGCGGAGTGGGAACGCAGCGGACACAATCCCGTGGCGGTCATCGAAAAGGCGACCAAGGCCCGTTTGCTCATCGTGGCGCATGACCAGTCCTACCTGCGGCTGTATAAGTCCACAATGGAGGCCTTTGACGCCTACATGGGCGTTTCCGCAAAGGACTTCGGCGCGTTGTCGCCGGAGCGCCCGGCGGCCTATTTCTCGACGGAGTACGGCTTGAGCGAGTGCCTGCCGATTTATTCGGGCGGGCTCGGCGTCCTGTCCGGCGATCACCTGAAATCGGCAAGCGATCTGAATATCCCTCTTGTAGGCGTGGGATTGCTGTATCGGAGCGGGTATTTCCGGCAGCAGATCGACAGGGACGGGCGGCAGATCGCCCAGTACCCCGAAAACGATTTCGCCACGTTGCCGCTGGAGCTGGTCAAGGATGAGGGCGGAGCGCCGCTCGAAGTGCTGTTGCAGCTTCCGGGGCGGCGTCTCCATGCGCAGATCTGGATGGTGCGTGTGGGGCGGGTCAAGCTGTATCTGTTGGACACCGACACGCCCAGCAATACCGCCGACGATCGCAAGATCACCGCCCGGCTGTACGAGGCGGACAGGGATTGCCGCCTCCGTCAGGAAATTCTGCTCGGCATGGGCGGGGTCCAGCTCATGCGCGCCCTCGGCATCAGGCCCTCCGTGTATCATATGAACGAGGGGCATTCCGCGTTCCTCATCCTTGAGCGTATCCGCCTGCTTATGCAGGAGCGGGGGCTCTCCTTCGCCGAAGCGGGGGAACTCGTGCGCGGAAGCAGCCTGTTTACGACGCATACGCCCGTGGACGCCGGGAACGAGCGTTTCGGGCTGGAACGGATGGAGCCGTACTTCCTGCCGTATGCCCAGAGCATCGGCCTGCCGTGGCCGGAATTCGTGCGGATGGGGCGGTTTGAAGGGAGCGAGCGCAATGTTTTCGAAATGACGGTGCTGGCTTTGAATTACTCGTTCCGGGCCAACGGCGTGAGCGCCCTGCACGGATACGTTTCCCGCCATATGTGGCAGGAAGGCTGGAAGGGCGTGCCCAAGGCGGAGATCCCCATCCGGTACGTCACCAACGGCGTCCATGTGCCGTCGTATACGGGGGCGCCCATGCGGGCGCTGCTGGATAACGTGCTTGGCCCCGGCTGGCAGGAGCAGAGTCCGGATTCGTCCATCTGGAGCAAGATAGACGAAATCCCGGACGAGGGCCTCTGGGCGGTGCGGCAGCTCCAGAAGAAGCAGCTTTTGGATTATCTCCGGGCTTCGCTGCCGGAATTTTTCAAGAAGTTCGCCGTTCCCTACGAAAAGCAGAAGGAAATGGCGGCCTGTCTTACGCCGTCTTCTCTGGTCATCGGTTTTGCCCGGCGGTTTGCGCCGTACAAGCGGGCGACGCTGCTCTTTGCGGATTTGGATCGTCTGGCCCGCATCGTGGGCAATGCGGAGCGCCCGGTGATCTTCGTCTTCTCCGGCAAGGCCCATCCCGCCGACACGCAGGGCATCGACATGCTGCAGGAAGTGATCCGCCACATGCTCGACCCCCGCTTCTTCGGAAAGATATTCTTCATAGAGGATTACAACCTTGCGGTGTCGCGGCTCATGGTTCAGGGCTGCGACGTGTGGCTCAACACTCCCCGCCGTCCCTACGAGGCCTGTGGGACCAGCGGCCAGAAGGTGCCCGTCAACGCGGGGGTCAACCTCAGCATCTCCGACGGCTGGTGGTGCGAAGGGTACAACGGCGAGAACGGCTGGACCATCGGGCCCGCCGTCACCCGTGAATATCTGTGCGGGGAACAGAGCGATTATGACGACGCCGGGTTCCTGTACGCCCTTCTGGAAGAAAAGATCGTGCCGCTGTATTTCGAGCGCAATTTCGAAGGGATGCCCCACGACTGGCTTCTGACGGTCAGGCAGTCCATGCAGTCCTTGATCGCGCGGTTCAGCTCCAATCGGATGGTGCGGGAGTATCTCAACGACTACTACATCCCGGCGGCGCAGCGGTATGCGGAACTGCGCGACAAGCACAACGCCCTCACCAAGCGCCTCGCCCGGTGGAAGCAGGACGTCAACGCCCGCTTCAGCTCCCTTCGGATCGAGCAGATCCGTATTGAAGGGCTTAAGGGTGAGGAACTGATGGGCACCCAGCCCATGCAGGTACAGATCGGCGTCCTGCCCGGCGGGATGAAGCCCGAGGAGCTGCTTGTGCAGCTCGTGGCCGGACCGGGCGACGGCAACGGTTTTACGGACACTCCGGACGTCGTGGATATGGCGCGCACGGAGGAGAGCACGGCGGACAGGCTCGTGTACGCCTGCGCCTACAGCCCGTCCCGGAGCGGGCCGCATGTGTACGGCGTGCGAGTGCTTCCCGTCACACCGGGGCTGGCCTCGCCGCTGGAGACGCGGCTGGTCCTGTGGGGATAAACCGGATCTCTTCGGAACGGGGCTGTGGAAGGGATACCTCGGAACTCCCCTCAGTTCCGTAGGCGCGTTGAATGCCCCGGGGGTTGTGTACGCCACTGGGGCACGGTAAAAGGAGTGGCGGCCAGGATTTCTTCAGGGCCGCCATTCGGCGTTTCCGCCGGAAAAAAGGCTTTCGGCGGTGATGTCACGTGAAGACGGTTTTTCTGGCGCGTTTCATGCGACGAAAAAACGCGAGGGGAGAGCCTGCAACGTTTTTGGCAGTGCCGCCGATTTGGGGTTGTGCCGCATCAGGTGGAAACGATGCGTGATGCCTTCATCGCCCGGCGCGATTATATTCTGATGGAGCATCTGCAAGTGGTGGAGGGTGGCCGCCAGCAGTGGCATATCCAGCGTGACGGCGAGGGCGGCTATATTTTCCAGGCCGTCTCTGGGGACCCTGCCAAGGCCCGGGCCACGGTGAACGATCTGCTCAGGGCAAGCAACCTTCCGTTCCACGCCGAGGGTGACGCCGCCACAGCCTACCTGCATGTTCCGGCGTCGCAGGTGCGAGCTTTCGCCGCGGCGATGAGCGAGGCGAACGTCATCGCATATAAGGAAGCGCATCGGTAGAGAGTAAAATATGTTATGCGACATGGGGAGGCTGTTTCCGGGCAGCCTCCTTTTTGTTTTGCCGAAAAAGGGAGGACGGAAGAGAGAAAAAATATACTTATTGATCTTGACTTTCATTTTCATATACGGCAGATCTGTTTCCAACAGAACGGAATGGAGGAACGCTATGAGTTGGTTATCTCAGACAGCGGACGCGGAACCCGCGTTGGACGTTGCGTCGCCTGTTTCACGGGCTGTTCACGGCATATGGGAAGCGGACGAACTGTTCAGATGTCCGCTTGTCGGCATGGGGATCACGCTTGCCGAACAGAAACATCTCTTGAAGAAAATGTCGCTTCCGGCGGTTGAACTGACGCCGTTTGAAATGCACGAACTGTTCGTCAATGCCGCCGCTACGGAAAACCCTCTGTCCCGGAAGATGAGCCAGCTGCTCCGCCGGAAGTACGAGCGTGAGGCCGCCCCGTTGCGGCTTTTGAGTGAAGAGGATTTTCTCGTGCAGTGGAAGGAGGCGTTCTCCGCCGGCCAGTATGTGGGCTTTTTGTGGGCGGCGGCCACGCGCAGGCTTTCGGATGAAGCCCGTCGCACGGTCTACGGCGCGGTCCACATGGCCATGCACGGCATCGCGGAGGAACAGACGCGCATCCGGCGGTTTATCGTTGAACTGGAACGCAAGAACGAGCAGCAGGCCAACCGTATCCGGCTGTTGAAGGAGCGCGAAGCGGCTTCGCGCGGCGGCATGGAGCAGGCGGAAGAGGGCAGGCGTGCGCTTGCGCAGGAAAACGCCGCGCTCCGGGACGAACGCAACCGCCTGAAAGCCGAACTGGACGCCATGTATGAGGCGTCCACGGCGCTGTGGGAAATCAGGGGCCCGGAACTTGAAGCGGAAAACGAGAACCTGCGGGAGGCGCTTGCGTCGTTGACGCAGCGCTTCGAGGGCCAGCGCGAACTGGTCAACTCGCTGCTCAAGCAGGGAAGGGCTCGCTTTGAGCAGGGGAACTTGCCTGGCATGGCGGCTGATTCCTGCGGGACCTGTTGCGGCAGGGACTGCGACGAGAGTTGTCCCTCGTTCGATCTGTGCAGCAAGCGGGTGCTCATCGTCGGCGGCGTTGAGCGCATGGAGTCGTTGTACCGCGAATTTATTGAAGGGGGCGGCGGCGTCCTCGATTACCACAACGGCTCGCTGCAGGGCGGCACGCGCCAGCTCGAGCGGAGCCTCAGGCGCGCGGACATCATCCTCTGCCCCGTGAACTGCAACAGCCACGGCGCCTGCATCAAAGTCAAGAATCTGGCGAAGAAACACAACAAGACATTTTATATGTTGCCGAACGGGAGTCTGAGCACCATTTCCCGGCTTCTGGGGAGCGAATCCGCACGGCAAGAAGGAGAACGTGCATGAGCACCGATTTTCAGATGAACTACCATCACAACAAGGACAACCTGCACGTGAAGATGCAGGGCATTTTTGACGGCAACTCCGCACACGAACTGCTGAATCTCTTTTTGAGGGAGTACAGGTGCGGCGGCAGGGTGTTCGTCGATACGGCGGGGGTAAGCGAAGTGTTGCCGTTCGGCAGCAAGGTGTTGCAGGCTCGGTTGTGCCAGACGCCCGTTCCGGCGTCGCAGCTGTTCTTCAAGGGCGAAAACGGATTCAACATGGCGCCCTCCGGGAGCCGTGTGCTTATCGTGCCGCCCCGCAAGAAGAAAAGCGGGTGCTGCGGAAAATGCGCGCACTGCACATGCCATGGCGAACACGGGCATGGGCACGGGTACGGGCACGGAGGATGCGTATGTCGCGGCGAACACAATCACGATCATTAACTTTTTTCCAAGTGGAGCTTTTTCATGAGTAATGTGCTTATCGTTTACGGGTCCACCACCGGCAACACGGCGGATATTGCCGAATACCTCGGCGGGCGTCTGCGGGCTGCGGGGCATGTCGCCGATGTACGGGACGCCGCCGACGTTTCCCCGGATGGCCTGTGCGAAGGCCGGGATGTCGCTCTGTTCGGGTGCTCCGCATGGGGGACCGATGAAGTCGAGCTGCAGACGGATTTCGAGCCGTTGTTCGAAGCCTTTGATCGTATTGGAGTCAAGGGCGTCAAGACCGCGTGCTTTGCGAGCGGGGACAGCTCCTTTGAGCATTTTTGCGGGGCGGTGGATGTGATTGAGGCGCGTTTGAACGAACTCGGCGGCATTCAGATTCTGGAAGGCTTGAAGCTCGACGGCAATCTCTCGTCGAACGGGAGCGACGTGGAAGATTGGGCCAACCGGCTGTTGGCGGCTCTTTAACCACATTTTTTTATGCGAATATATTGAAAATGAAATTCAATTATAATAGACTGTGGGCGGTATAGGCACTCCGTAGCCGTTATGCCTGAAGCGCGGGCCGGAGTGCAGGGCCCGCGCTTCAATACATCTTGAACCGTTATGTAAGGATGAGGTATGTCAGGCGGACAAGTCCATGTTGATCCGGAGACGGTGTTCACGCGCTTCCTACGCGGAAAAGGTTGCCACAACACGCAGCAGCGGCGAGCCATCGTTTCCGTGTTTTTTCAGGAAGAGGGGCACCTGACCATTGACGATCTGTACGGCCTGGTTCAGCGACAGGATCCGACGGTGGGGCAGTCCACGGTATACCGCACGATGAAGCTGTTGTGTGAGGCCGGGCTTGCCAAGGAAGTCTCTTTCGGCGGGGGCGTCGTCCGGTATGAGCAGGCCAGCGACTGGCACCACGATCATCTCATCTGCGAGTGCTGCGGCAAGAGCATTGAGGTCGTCGATCCTAAGATCGAAGCCCTGCAGGAGCGCCTTGTCCGCCAATACGGATTTACGCCCACGCAACACAGGCTGTATCTGTACGGCGTCTGTCCGGAGTGCCTCGCTGGGCAATCTCCTTCAAAATAGGCTGTAATAAAAAGCATTCCACCTTTTGGCAGAAACGGTTGACAGGCCGGGGCGGACTGTGTACATCTGCGGACATAAAGTTTGATTAATAAAACTTAATATTGTTCAATGTACTTTTGATGAGAACCCGGAGGGGTCATGACTGAAATCCGATTGGAAAAAAGCCTTCCGTCCGAGCAGGAGCGGGTAGGGCAGCCAAGCGTCCCGGCTGAGGGGCTCGAACGCTACTTCGCCAGGGAGGGGGTCGATCCTCTGCCGTACGCGTTTGAAGGCAAGATCGCCGTACATCCCGGCCTTGGCGGTTCGGGCGTGGAAAAACAGGATTTTGAGGCGACGCTGGAGCCTTTGCTGGCGGAGCCGAGGACGGGAAAGACCGTGGCGTACATCCATGTGCCGTTTTGTGAGACGCACTGCCTGTACTGCGGTTTCTACAACAAGGCATACCGCGAAGACGAAAGCCGGATCTACGCCGACGCGCTCATTCAGGAGCTGCGCCTGTGGCGGGGCCGCCCCGGACAGGATGCCGGGCCGGTACATGCCGTGTACATGGGCGGAGGCACGCCCACGGCGCTGCAGGCGGACGATCTCCGGCGCATCTTGAAGGAAGTCCGCGCCGTGCTGCCGCTCGCCAACGATTGCGAGATCACGGTGGAAGGGCGTCTGTCGAATTTCGGCCCGGACAAGATGGAAGCGTGCTTCGAGGGCGGGGCAAACCGTTTTTCACTCGGGGTGCAGAGCTTTGACACGGAGATCCGGCAGGCGATGGGCCGCGTGTCCGATCGCGACACGCTGATTCGGCAGCTCCAGCTTTTGCAGAGCTATGATCAGGCCGCCGTCATCGTGGATCTCATCTACGGCTTCCCCATGCAGACGATGGAACGCTGGCTGGCGGACATCGCCACGGCCCAGTCGCTCAAGCTCGACGGCGCTGACTGCTACCAGCTCAACGTGTACCGGAACACCCCGCTCGCCAAGGCCATTGAGAGCGGACGCCTTCCCGCCGGGGCGGACGTCCCCATGCAGTCGGCCATGTTCGCCGCAGGGGTGAAGGCCATGCAGAAAGGGTTTTACCGCCGCCTGTCGATCAGCCACTGGGCGCGGACGTCGCGGGAACGCAACCTGTACAATCTGTATGTCAAAGGCCGCGCCCACTGTCTGGCGTTCGGTCCCGGCGCGGGCGGCAATCTGGACGGGTTCTTCTATCTGAACCAGTCGGACTACCGGGCGTGGCAGGAAGAAGTCCGGGCCGGACGCAAGCCCATCGCCATGCTGTTCCGCCCGTTCCCGCAGGGAAAGCTGTTCAAGGCCATCGCCGAGGGGATGGAGCAGGGCTGGCTGGACATGCCGGGGCTGGAAGCGGCTTACGGCATCCCGTTGGGCGAGGTGTGGAAACCCGTGCTTGAGCAATGGGAGCGGGCGGGTCTTGTCGAACGGGACGGGGCCTTCATCGTGCTTACGCTCGCCGGGCAGTTCTGGCAGGTGAACCTTTCACAACTGTTGCTTGATTATCTCAAGCGTGCTTTGGAGGCCTGATGTTTGTAAGGAAGATGCTGGCCCGTGCCTTGCCGTTGACGGCGCTGGGCCTGGCGGCGTGGTGCCCCGCCTATGCCGTGGAGGAGCCGGTCAAGGCGGACGACGTGTACGTGACCGCCACGAGGGTGGAGAAGGAATTGCAGGACGTTCCCATGAGCGTTTCCGTCATGACGGGCGAGGACATCAAGCGTTCTCCCGCCCGGACCATCGGCGAGCTTTTGCAGGACGTGCCGGGCGTGGAAATCAGGAATTCCGGCGGGCAGGGCTTTAAGCGCATATCCATCCGCGGTGAGAATCCCAACCGCGTGCTGATCCTCATCGACGGGCAGAAGCTCGTGGAAAACAAGTCGATGGACGGCACGCCCCTGTTGATCGATCCCTCCAACGTGGAGCGCGTGGAAGTCATCAAGGGCCCCGCGTCCGTGCTCTACGGTTCGGAAGCCATCGGCGGCGTGGTCAACATCATCACCAAGAAAGGCGGGGACAAACCGATTCAGGGCGAGGCGTCCGTGGCCTATAACGGCGCGTCCAACGGTTTTGCCGAATCTCTGTCGGCTTTCGGCGGTATGAACGGATTCAAGTACCGCGTGTCCGGCTCATACAGCGATCAGGGGAACCTGCGCACGCCTGACGGCGAAGCGCCGAACACCTCCTTCCGCCAGAAGGAAGGCAGCGCGTTCCTGAGCTACGATTTTTCCGACAAGTTCACGGTCGGCGGCGGGCTGGACAGCTTCAAGGGTTCCATCCATTCCGGGAGCATGGAACCCGGCTATGAGAATTTCGCCGTGGACGTCCCCAAGTGGCAGCGCGATAAGGTTTATGCCTTCGCCGAAGCCAAAAACGTGACGCCGTGGCTTCCCCGTGTGCGCTTCGACGCATTTTGGCAGAAGAATGAAAAGGAAATGACCAACGACGTGAACACGGACCCGGCCATCACGAAGATGCCGCTGGTCGTCACCAACAATGCGGACAACCGGAACAAGCAGCTCGGCTCCTCGCTGCAGATGGACTGGGCCATCGGCGACAACCATTACCTGATCACCGGATACGACATCAGCTATGATACGCTGAAGGCTGATACGAGGGCTTCGGCTTCCACTTCAGTGGAGCGCATCCTTGCCACCGGCATCTTGGCCAGTGCGCCCCCCTTTGCGCAACAGATCGCGGCGGCATCCATGGCGAAGAGCATCCCGTACACCTCCACGGCCTACCACGAGGGCGACATGCTGACGAACGCCCTGTATGCCCAGATGGAATCGACCTTGCCCGCCGACTTCACGTTGAGCTATGGGGTACGGTATACGTGGGTCCAGTCCGAGATGAAACATGCCGAAGGAAGCAAGACCAACTCCAAGGGCACGGTCCCGTATGACGTGGGCACGGAGAGCTCCTCAAACAATTCCCGGCCGGTCTTCAATGTGGGCCTTATGTGGTCGGGCATCCCGGATCTGACGCTGCGGGCCACGTTCGCACAGGGATTCCGCGTCCCTTCGCTGCAGGAAAAGTATGTGATGTCGGCGATGGGAGGCGGGACGATCCTGCCGAACCCCGGCCTCAAGCCGGAGACCTCGAACAGCTATGAAATCGGGGCGCGGTATGTCCATGACGGGCTGTCCGTAGACGTCGCGGCCTTCTATTCCGATGCGGACGACTATATTTATAACCCCACCATTGACGCGGATACCGACACTTCGCGCTACATCAACGTCTCGTCGGCGAAGACCCACGGGGTGGAGCTGGCCGCGAGCTATGATTTCGAATGCGGCCTCACGCCGTACGCTTCCGCGACATGGATGCGGCGCAAGTTCGACTATGGCACGCTGACCACATGGAAAACCGGCGTACCCGAATGGTCGGGCAGGGCGGGGGTGCGCTTCAAGCACGCCCTGAGCGAAACCGTTGACTTCAACGCCGACGTGTACGGGCGGTTCTCCTCAAATTCCGTCGAGAAGACCGAAAGCGAGACGACCCACTACAACAACTGGCAGACGGCGAACGTGGCTTTCGGTTTCGAGTTCGGCGACGAAAAGCAGTATACCGTGGCCGCAGAAGTCCTGAACCTCTTCGACAAGCGGTACCGGCAGGACGACAGCATTTTGGAACCCGGCCTGCACGCCAACATCAAGGTCGGCATGAGATTCTGATTTCATGAGGAAGCCTGTGCTTTAGTATTGAAATTGAATTTCATTTATATTATCAAAAAACTCTTCCCACGCTGCACGGCGGCGGACGCCCACGGTAATCCCGTGCGGCGTCGGGGGGAGGAGGGGAAGGAATACGGATGCCGTCACAGGTCTTCAACCGTCATTACTGGAGCGCGCGGGAACTCGTCGTCCTCGGCGTTTTCTCGGCCGCCGCCAAGCTTTCCACCCTGCTGGTCGCGCTGGTGGGGGGAGGGATGAATCCGGTGAGCCTGCTCGCCAAGAACCTCATTTTCACCACGCTGCTCGTGGTCATGCTCTATAAGGTACGCAAGCCGGGGACGCTGGCCCTGTTCGTGCTCGTGAACATGCTCATCAGTATGCTTCTGCTCGGCGGCAGCGTGACGCTCCTCCCGGCCATGCTGCTGGCGGCGGGCTGCGCCGAGGCGGCGATGGCCTGCTCCGGAGGGATGCGGAAGCCGTGGGCGCCCGTGCTCGGCGTCGCGGTGTACGATCTCACGTCGAAAGTCTTTTCGCTGGGCGTTTCGTGGCTGTTCATGCGCGAGAGTCCGGCTTTGTTGTATGTCATCGTCCCCATTGTGGTCATCGGCTACGTGGGATCGCTGTGCGGGCTTTTTTCCGGCGTCCGCGCCGTTCGGGAGCTGCGCCATGCAGGCATTGTCCGTAACTGAGGGGGCCGTCTGGGGCGGCGGGTTGCATGCGGCGGATACGCGGGCGAAGATGTTCGTCAGCCTGCTGGCGTCCGTGGCTACGGTGGCCCTGTCCGGGGTCGAGCCGCAGATGGTGCTTTTCGGCATGTCTCTGGTGTATGCCCTCGGGATGCGGCAGTTCCGCATCCTGCTGATCGGGTATGCGGTCCTTGTGGGCATGTCGCTGCTGGCCATGGGGTGCGCGTTCGGGATGAGCCTGCTGATCCCGTCCATGCCCGCGTTTTCGGCGGTGTCGCTGGTGGTGCCGTTCCTGCGCATGGCGACGATGCTGAACGTGATCCTGCCGCTGGCCTTTTCCTGCCGGGTGCAGAGCCTGCTGACCGCCCTGAAGAGTTTGCGCCTGCCTTTCTGCCTGTATCTCCCGGCGGCGGTGATGATCCGTTTCATCCCCACGTTTTTGCATGACGCCAAACAGGTTTCGGAAACGCTTCGGATACGCGGCTGGCGCATGACCCCGTGGAACGCCTTCCGCCATCCCGTGCTGCTGATCAGGCTGGTGTTCACGCCGTTGCTGTTCCGTTCGCTGAAGACGTCGGAAGAGCTCGGCATCGCCGCCGAACTCAAGGGGCTCGGCTACGGCGAAGGGATGCGCCCTTACCGGAAGCTGGTTTGGAAGGCGTCCGACACATGGCTTTTGGTCGCGGCCTGCCTTGTGGCGGCTGCGGCGGTGCTGTGCCAACATGCCGTGGGATGGGCCCCGTTGGAAGGAGGGATGCGCTGATGATCCGCTTTGAACGTGTGACCTACACGTACCCGTTCCAGACGTGCCCGGCGGTTTCGGATATTTCGTTTTCGGTGCGGCCCGGCGAACTGGTGCTGTGCACCGGGGCCAGCGGCTGCGGCAAGTCCACGCTGATGCGCCTCGCCAACGGCCTGTGCCCCCACTATTTTCAGGGGACGCTGGAAGGCCGTGTCCTGATCGGCGGCGAGCCGACGGACGCCCGGCCCATCAACGCCATTGCGCGGGAGGTCGGAACGCTCTTTCAAGACCCCGAACAGCAGTTTTTCGCCCTGAATGTCGAGGACGAGCTGGCGTTCGCCCATGAATGGCAGGGCGTTTCGCCCGAAGCCATCGCCGCCAAAATCGATGAGGCGGCGCGGGCCTTCCGGCTCGGGCCGATCCTGTCCTCCTCCATCCACGAACTGTCCGAGGGGCAGAAGCAGAAGGTCGGGTTGGCCTCCATCCTCTCGCAGGGGCCGAGGGCCCTTATCCTTGATGAGCCGAGCGCCAATCTCGATCCCGAAGCTACCGAGGATCTGGCCTGCAAGCTCGCCGAACTTAAGGCGTGGGGCATGGCGATCCTTGTGGTGGATCATCGGCTGTACTGGCTGGAAGGCATAGCGGATCGCGTGCTTGTCATGCGGGAAGGCCGGATTGCGGAGCGGGGCGGCTTTGACCTGCTGTACGACGACGCCCTGCGCGGACGGTGCGGGCTGCGCGCCGCCCGGATAGACGATCCCCGCCGCACGTTGCCGGACTGCGCGGAGGAACTGCTGGAGCCGGGTGAAGGCGGGCTGGCCGTTTCCGGCCTGCGGTTCGCGTACTCCGGCAAACCGGCCCTGTTCGACGGCGTGGACGTGTCGATCCCGGCGGGCGTGACCGCGCTCATCGGGGACAACGGCACGGGCAAGACCACGCTCGCCCGCCTGCTTACCGGCCTGAACGCCGCGCAGGAAGGGCGGTTCGCCATCGCGGGGCAGCCGGTCCCGGCATCGAAACTGCTTTCCAGAGTGGGCATTGTGCTCCAGAACGCCGATCACCAGCTCCATATGAAGACGGTACGGCAGGAACTTGAAGTCAGCCTGTCGCTGGCGGGGTGCGGCGCGGACGATGTGCCCGGCCTGCTGTCGCTGTTCGCGCTGGAAGGGCTTGCGGAACGTCACCCGCAATCGCTTTCCGGCGGCGAAAAGCAGCGGCTTGTGATCGCCTGCGCCTTTGCCAAGCGCCCGGACGTGCTCATCCTCGACGAGCCCACCAGCGGCCTTGACGGGCGCAACATGCGCCGTATCGCCGACGCGCTGGATCTGCTGGCCGGCAGGGGGGCCTGCGTCCTTGTGATCACCCATGATCTCGAACTGATGGGGTTGTCCTGCGCCCGGGCCTTGCGGCTGCCTCTTTCATAGCGAGTGCGTACGGAGGGAATGTTGCGGATCGGAAGGGAAACCTTCCGGAGAGCGGCACCCGCATGAGTCATCTTTTCCGGGGCGTCTCGAACAGACGAAGCGCTGTTGGAATGGGAATAAACGGAAACCAAACGGGAGAACGAACTATGACGGCATCGTGTTGCCAGACGACGGAAACGCTGGGCGAGTCCATCGCCGCGGCCCTGCGGGAAAAGAAGCCGGTGATGCTGGCAAGCCTTGCGGAACGCTTCGGCGTTTCGGAACTGGAAGTCGCCAGAGCCCTGCCGGACGAGGCGCGGGCCTTCGCGGGCAAGGATGCCTTCGATACGGTCTGGCAGGCCTTGGCCTCATGGGAAAACGCCACCTTTATCATGGCGCATCTGGGCTCCGTCATCGAAATCAAGGGAAAGATACCGGAAGGCAGGCACGGGCACGGCTATTTCAACCTGTCCGGCGGCAGCGGACTCGGCGGACATCTCAAGATCGATGATCTCGGTCACATCTGTTTCCTGTCTTTACCCTTTATGGGATTGGAAAGCCATTCCGTACAGTTTTTCAACGCGGCGGGCACGGTCCTGTTCTCCGTGTACGTGGGCCGCGAAAACCGTCAACTCATCCCGGCAGCGCGCGAGTCGTTCTTCGCGTTGCGCGAGGCCGTGGGCACAAAGGACCCGTCATGAAAGCTCTTGTCGTCTATTCGTCCCGGACCGGGAATACCCGGAAAATCGCCGAAGCCATCGCCGCCGTTCTTCCCGGCTGTGAGATCCATCCCGTGGAGTCCGCTCCCGCGCCCGAGGGCTACGATCTGGTTGCCGTGGGCTACTGGGTGGACAAGGGTATGCCCGACGCGCAGGCCAAGGCCTATCTGGAAACGGTGCGGGACGCGAAGGTGGCTTTGTTCGGCACGCTGGGCGCATGGCCGGATTCCGATCACGCCAGGGACTGCATCGCGCAGGGCGAAGCGCTGGTGAACGCTCCGGAACGCCGGAACAAGGTGCTCGGCACGTATCTGTGTCAGGGCAAGGTCGATCCGAAGATCGTCGCCATGATGCAGAAAATGGCGTCCGACGTGCACCCCATGACGCCCGAACGCAAGGCGCGCCTCGAAGAAGCGGCCAAGCATCCCGACGAGGCCGACTGCCTCCGGGCGCAGGAAGCCTTCAAGGGGTTCGCGGAACAGGTGGCCTGACGGGCCAGAAGGATCAACGGGGCTTCGGCCCCGAAACCGGAAGGGCGGCTCTGCCGCCCATACGTCGTGTTCAGGAAACGCTCATGAATCTTGCCTCAATCTATGCGTCCATAGGCCCGTCCGGCGTCGCGCTGGTTTTTGTCGGCTGTGCGGGATTGTACCTCGCGCTGCGGAACCTTCTGTATCTGCATTTCGTCTGGCGCGACTTCAAGCGGGACTTTCTCGACATTGAGCATCAGGAAGGCCGCTGTATGCGCGATGTGTGCGATAAGAGCGACAATCCGCTGATTGCCATTATCCGCGATGTCGTGAAGACCCACGGAGGCCACTCCGAAGACATCCGGGCCGAGGTCGCTTACCTGTTCCACCGCAATTTCGAGCAGGTCACGAAAGGGCTGTGCTGGCTGAGGCTCATTTCGGTGGTCTCGCCGCTGCTCGGCCTGCTCGGGACCATCCTCGGCATGGTGACGGTGTTCCGCACCATCGCGGAAAACAGCGCCCCCAACGCCGCGCAGCTGGCGGCGGGCATCTGGGAAGCGCTCATCACCACGATCATGGGCCTGTGCGTCGCCATCCCCATGCTCATGTTCTACTATTACCTAATGCTCAAATTCAAGGGCTTCCACATCGAGGCCGTGGAACACAGCTACCGTGCGCTGGAACTGTGCGGCGGCGCGAAGCGGGAAGCCCGGCCCGAAACCCGGAGAATGTGCCATGCATGATTTCGACGAGGATGCCAGCATCGATCTGACGCCGGTCATCGACGTTATCTTCATGCTCCTGATTTTCTTCATCATGACCACGACATTCAGCAAGCCGGTGCTGGATATCGTGCTTCCGGCCTCGGAGACGTCGGAGGAATCCAGCCGTAAGAATGCGGAACTGGTGATTTCGGTGAAGGCCGATGGGACTATCCATTATCAGGATCGGCAATTGACGAAAGAGGCGTTGGCCGCGGTGCTCGAGACGCGGCCCGAAGCCCTGCTGAATCTGTACGTCGACGAAAAGGCCCCTTTTGAAGCGTTTGTCGGCGTCGTAGACATCGCAAGGCTGAAGAGAGGAGGACACTTTGTTATCAGTACGCAGCCAAGTGAGCGTTAGGCCCCTGTACGGGGTGGAGGAATTCCGCAAGAGCCGCAGCATGGCGGGCGGCATGACCGGGGGGCTTGTCCTGCTGGCCTTGGCCGTGTGTCTGATGACCCCCTCCGTCAAGATCCTCACGCCGCCGAAAGCCCCTTCATCCATCATGCTGATGCGTGTGATCCGCCCCGAGCCGACGCCCGAGGCGAAACCCGTTCAGCCGGACGCCATGCGCAAGCTGTTGAGCCCGGAATCGGAGGTGACGATCCCCGTGCCGCCTCCGGTCGTCGAACGGCCCAAGCCTCCGCAGGAGGCGCCCCAAACGGTGGCCCCCGAACCCGTGAAGCCGAAACCGGTCAAGAAATCTCCTCCGGTGAAAAAAACGCGGCCGGTGGTCCGGCAGCCGGAGAAGCCCGTGCCGCCTTCCGCTCCAGTAGGCCAACAGACGGAGATTCCTCCGGTTGCGGCGGGGACGGGCGTATCCTCCGTGGCGGCCGCGCCTCCGGCCCCGGTCGGGGGAACACAGGAACGGCCGGACGACAAGAGCAAGGCGCTGGGAGCCATCCTTGACGCCCTGAACCGTCACAAGCGGTATCCCAAGCAGGCGCGGCGGATCGGCGCTGAAGGGACGGTGCAGCTTCTCGTGACGATCTCCGCCGACGGAAAGGTCAGTGCGTGCTCACTCGGCAAGGGCAGCGGCTTCGGCGTGCTCGATACAGCCACCGAACGGCTCGGCGAGAAGCTTGTCGGCCTTGATATACCCTCGGTCCGTGGGGGGAAAGGTTTTCAGGTTCTGGTGCCGGTGCGCTACTCGCTCAAGGATGCGTGACGTAGCCCCCTGTTGTCCTCGCCGGACAGGAGCGCCCGATGCGGGGGGCCCTCTTGACGTATGGGCTGCCGTTCCCGCAAAGTCCGTATTCGGAAACTTTGGGGTAGTCCGGATTGGGGGGGGCCGTTCTGGTGAGAAAGGACCCGGTTTCGCGTTCCCGACTCGTGGCGGAGTTCAGCCCGGCTGTGCCGGGTTTTCTCCGTAGATAATGCTTCCAGATACCTCTCAGACCTTTGGAGAGGAGGCCAGTCGTTCCTCGTCCAGTCTGTTTTACTTGTATATGGAGCGAGGGAACGTCAGCCGGATAGACAAGGAGAGCGTATGCATCATGTATTGCGGGCGTTTTTTCAGAACGCCCGGAAGCCCGGCGGCCTATCCGGAAGGATCATGCTGTGGGCTATGAATTGTGGGCACGCTTCGCTGGCGAAGTGGGGTCGGTCGCATGTGTCGCCGGAGCCAGACGCCCGGGTGCTCGATATAGGATGCGGCGGCGGGGCGAATCTGGCGCAATTTCTGAAACTCTGCCCGCAAGGGTCTGTCTGCGGGATCGATTTTTCCGCTGAGAGCGTCGCCACCAGCCTCCGGAAGAACGCCGGAGCCGTCGCCGCCGGGCGCTGCGAAGTGCGGCAGGGGGATGTTTCCCGGCTGCCCTATGCTGATGCGTCCTTCGATCTCGTCACCGCTTTCGAGACGGTCTACTTCTGGCCGGATGTATCCGCCGCCTTTGCCGAGGTGTTCCGCGTACTCGGACCGTCCGGCGTGTTTTTGATCGTGAACGAGGAGTCCGGGGATTCCCGGTGGTGCTCCATAGTGGACGGGATGCGGACGTATACGGCGGACGCGCTGGCGGGATGGCTGTGCGCCGTCGGATTTGTCGATGTCCGGTCCGACGTTCGCGGAGAGGGCGGGGCGTTGTGCCTTGTCGCAAGGAAAGGCCCGGATTCCGTTGTGTAAGCGGCCCAAGGCGCCGGGACGCAACGTATGGGGCAGGGGGGATCCATCCCGGAGAGCCGGGGATGTTTGCACGGAAGCCTTATCGGGCCTTCACGTTTCCACGCTTTCCGGCTGATGGCGAGGCCACGCGGAGGGCGTTCGCTTCGGAGGTTTTGCATGGTTTTTCGCGCCGCCGGAGGGCTCTGCCGACGCGTAGGATAAAGCCCGCTAACGGTACTTTTTCCGCAGTTCGTCCTGCCCCATCATCTGGGTGCGCATGGCGAGCATGGGCGGCGCGTTGCGGACAAGATCCCTGTCCGTATTGGACTGGATATGCTCCAGCCGGATTTCTTTGTAGTCCTCCTGCCAGTTTTTCCAGTCGTCCTCGCGGCTCCGCAGGTACAGGACGAATTGCCCCAGACGCCGTATGACGTCCGGCGGAATCACGTGTTCCAGTTCACAGGCCACGTCGTTGGAGACGTTCGGTTCCAACTGGAGGATATGCTGGAAAAATTCCTGAATGACGATGTGCCGGTGGGCGATATCCCGCCCGATGTGCATCCCCGCTTCGGTCAGGTGGACGAGGCTGTAGGGCTCATAGTCCACATAGCCCATGCTTTTCAGCGCCTTCAGCGTGCTGGTGACGGTGGAGCGGGACACGCCCGCCGCCTCCGCGATGGAACTGGCGCGGGCCGCGCCTTCCCGGATTTCCTGATGGAAGATGATTTCTAGGTAGTTTTCCAGCACAGGCGAGAGCTGTCTGGCGTCGTTTCGCTCTTCGGGCATACCGCGTTCTCCTCTTTCGGCTCGTCAGGCATTCTGACGTTTTCGCATACCGTATTCAAGCCATTTTTTCCCGGCGTAGAGCCGTGCGTACCAGAATGCCGAACCCGCGTTCGCGCAGAGCATGGCGGCGTAGATGCCGGTCGCGCCGAAGGCGTTGCCGAGCGTCCACGCCAGCGGAAGCTGGAGCGCCCACATGGTCACACAGTTGACTTTGCAGGAGACGCGCGTGGCCCCCGCCCCGGCGAAAGCCCCGTTCACAAGCATGGAATAGGTCTTGAGCGGAATGCCCGCGCACGCGAAGACGAGGAACTGCGCGGCCTGCCGGACGACCTCGGGCTGTGTGGACAGCATCTCCGCCACCGGAACCCGGAACACAAACAGCAGCCCAGCGCCGAATCCGAGCGCAAGGGCGGCGGCGAGTGCGAGCCGCTGGCCGAAACGGAACAGCGCTTCGGGCCTGTTTGCACCGATCAGATGCCCGCTCAGGATGGTGACGGTCATGCTCAGCGCCGCAGTGGGGAAGGTCAGAAAACTCTCCACCCGCGAGCCGAGGGTCATCCCGGCAAGGACAGGCACCATGTCGCCGGGCAGCCCCGTGAGCAGCGACAGGATGACGAGATTCCCCATGTGTCCCGCCAGAGCGCCGAGGGCGGACGGTCCGCCCACCCGGAAGAGATAGGGCATGGCACGCCGGGCCCACCGCCACGGGGCGAGGGATGCGCGGGTCAGGATGCCGTGCCGGACGATGGCGTACAGGTTGCAGGCCAGCCCGAGCAGGGCGGACCCAAAGGTACTCCACGCGATCCCCTGATACCCGTAGTCGGGCAACTCGCACAGCCCCAGCCCGAACCCCGCGCTGCCGATGAGGTTGCCGACGGCGACCACGGCTATGGCGATGAGCGGGAGGCGGACCAGCTTGTAGGCCCGGAACACCGAGTTCAGCATGATCAGGGTGTAATAAAACGGCAGTTGGCAGCTGTAGGCAATGATAAACGTCCTGACCACGGGCTCCATTTCGGGGGAGACGTGCATGAGCCGGAGCGTCATCGGCAGGCAAAGGAGGCTTGTCGCTGCGATGACCGTGCCCGTGAGACCGGCAAGCCCTGCGATCAGCGCCGCGTACCGGCGGGCGCGCTGTTCGAGCCCGGCTCCGAGGGCTTGGCTGATGGTCGTCAGGCAGCCGCTTCCGGCAAGGGAAGTGATCAGCATGAGGAGGGTGAAGACCTGCGAAACGATGCCGAGCGACGCCTGAACGGAGGCATCCAGCCGTCCTGCCACCCACAGATCCGTCATGGAAACGGCAAGATGGCACAGCATCATGCCGAGCTGCGGCACGGTGAGGGAAACGAGTTCCCGGGCGGTCGGCAGGGCGCTGTTCGGCGCGGCGTTTATGAGCATGGATTCCCCCCAGAGCCGGGGGAGTAGGTCAAAAGTGAGTATTTGTCAAATAAAGTTTGATGAATCAATCTTTGAGCTTTTTTTCCCCAGAGCGGCTCACGCCGTGTTGTTCAGGTTGGGAAAGTAACATTTCATCGGTTTCTAACACACGGAAATCGTACGCGATAGGCGAATACAGATGCTGTAATTGAAAGATTTTCTCACTTATATTGACAATACTTTTCAATAATGGCATCTTTCACCCGTTCCGGGAGGGCTTGTGTCAGAGTGTACGGAGCTTTGTTGAAGCGCCCCATGGGAAAACCGTAACGCACGCAGCAAACTGCATGCGATGGTGAAGTAGAGTGTCGTCAGGTTTTCTTAATAAAGAAAATCAAAATCAATTTGGAGGACTGTATGCGGAGGATAGGTTTGCGCCAGATGCAGGCGGGGCAGAAGGGCAGCATCATCAGCGTGGATGCCGATGGCGAGCTCGGGCGGCGTATCCGCGACATGGGGCTCATCCCCGGTACGGATGTGGAAATTGTGGGCCGCGCCCCGCTGCGTGACCCGGTTGCACTGCGGCTTTTCGGGGTCACGCTGGCCCTGCGGAACCGCGAAGCCGATTACATCACTGTGGAGGTCGCATGAGCCAGGCCCATGCCGATTGCCCGCACTGCCGCCAGGACGGCAGCGAGGCGAAGCACATCGCGTTGAAAGAGGTCCGCATTGCGCTGGCGGGGAACCCGAACTGCGGAAAAACCACGGCGTTCAACGAATATACCGGAACCCATCAGCATGTCGGGAATTATCCCGGCGTCACCGTCGACAAGAAGGAAGGCTACGTCTCCATCGACGGCGTTGAGGTCCTCATGGTGGACCTTCCCGGCACGTATTCCCTGACGGCGTACTCGCAGGAGGAAATCGTCACCCGTGCCGTGCTCGCGCCCGAAAAGGCCGAGGAAAAGCCGATGGCGGTCGTGGATCTGGTGGACACCTCCGCGCTTGAGCGCAACCTGTTCCTCACCGTCCAGATCATGGAGATGGGCCTGCCGGTCGTGCTGGCCTGCAATATGATGGATGAAGCCCGGAAAGCGGGCATTCAGGTGGATACGAAGGAGCTGGGCAAACAGCTCGGCATTCCCGTTGTGGCGACCGTGGCGCGTTCCGGCGAAGGCCTCAAGGACGCTCTGCGCGAAGCCGTCGCCTTTGGCCGCCGGGGGAGCGCTCCGCTGAACATTTCCTATGGCCCTGATCTCGATCCGGTCCTCACCAAGATGGAACGGCTCCTTGCCGAGAAAGGGCTGTTGACGGATCGCTATCCCACCCGCTGGATTGCCCTGAAGGTGCTGGAAAACGATTCCGAAATCCTGAGGCAGGTGGAACGTATGCCCGATGTGGCCGCGCAGCTGCGCGCCGACCGGGAAACCGTGGCCGACCATCTTCGGGATACCTTGCAGACGTCGCCCGAAGCCATCATCGCCGACTACCGTTACGGCTTTATCCGTGGTGTGCTGCGCAGCGGGGCCGTCCGGCGCGAATCGGCCAAGGACCGCCTTGAGCTGTCCGACAAGCTGGATAAGGTGCTGACCAACACGCTGTTCGGCCCTCTTATCATGCTCGGCGTGCTGTACGCCATGTTCCAGCTGACCTTCGTGATCGGCGCATACCCACAGGGATGGGTCGAAGACGGCTTCGGCTGGCTTGGCGAGACCGTAAGCGCCCTGATGCCCGACGGCTTCCTCAAGTCGCTCATCGTCAGCGGCGTCATCGACGGCCTCGGCGGCGTCATGAGCTTCGTGCCGCTTATCATCATCATGTTTACGCTGGTCGCGATTCTTGAAGACTTCGGCTACATGGCCCGTATGGCCTACATGCTTGACCGCGTGTTCCGCGCCTTCGGCCTGCACGGGGCTTCCGTCATGCCGTTCATCATCGCGGGCGGTATCGCGGGCGGCTGTGCCATCCCCGGCGTCATGGCCACCCGGACCTTGCGCAGTCCCAAGGAAAAGCTGGCGACCCTGCTCACGCTTCCTTATATGGCGTGCGGAGCCAAACTCCCCGTGTTTCTGCTGCTGGTGGGCGTGTTCTTCCCCGAAAACCCCGCCCGTACCATGTTCCTGCTGACGTTGGCCGGTTGGGCCGCCGCGCTTCTCATGGCGCGCCTCATGCGCTCGACCATCATCCGCGGCGAATCCACCCCGTTCGTCATGGAATTGCCCCCGTACCGGGTCCCCACCCTGCGCAGCGTGGTCACGCACTGCTGGGAACGCACATGGATGTATCTCAAAAAGGCCGGGACCGTGCTTGTTGCCGTGTCCATCCTGATCTGGGCGAGCATGACCTTCCCGACGCTGGATCCTGAGCAGGCCGCGCCGCTGGAAACGCAGATCGCCGCCTTGCAGGAGAAGGTGGACGCCTTGCCCGAAGGGGATGAAGCCCGCACTCCGCTGGAGGAAGAGCTGGCCGCCGTACAGGCGACCCTCGCTGAAGAATCCTTGCAGCATTCTTGGGCCGGACGTCTCGGCATGGCCATCGAACCCCTGACCAAGCCCGTGGGCTTCGATTGGCGCACGGACGTGGCTCTGATTGGCGGCATAGCGGCCAAGGAAGCCATTGTTTCCACGCTCGGCACGGCCTATTCGCTTGGCGAGCAGGATCCTGAAGAAGCGACGTCGCTGGCGGAACGCCTTGCACAGGACCCGAACTGGAACAAGGCGACGGCGTTGTCCCTCATGCTCTTCGTGCTGCTGTACTCCCCGTGCTTCGTGGCCCTCGTGGTCATCCGCCAGGAGGCGGGCAGCTGGGGTTGGGTTGCGTTCAGCATGATATTCAACACCGTGTTTGCGTACGGTGTGGCGGCGGCAGCCTATAGAATCTGCATGGCTTTGTAGGCTTCTTTTTTCACTTTTAATTGATAATGAAATTCCACATCGAAGGAGAATGACATGAACGAGAACATGAAGTACGGCCTGTTTTTCCTTGGCGGCTTGGCGCTTGGTGCAATCGGCGCGGTGGCGGTGAGCAAGGGCAAGCTTGACCTGAAGCCGATGGCCGCTGATTTGTTGAGCCGTGGCATGGACGTCAAGGACGCTGTGCTCGCCAAAGTGGAAACCGTGAAGGAAAACATGGACGACATGGTGGCCGAAGCCCGCCACGCGGCGGAACAGCGCCGGGAAGCGAAGGAAGAGGCCTAGTCCTCCGGTGTTCCCCGCGAGCGTTTAGCCGATGTTTCCGGTAGGCTTTCGTTTTCCCTCGAAAGAGGGAGAAGCCCCTTCGGAAGCCTGAACGCTCCCCTTTCTTACGCCTCCGGGACGGCCTCGTGCCGCTCCCGGAAGGCGGGCGGTCCTTCCCGCCTTTCCTCCAAAAAGGAACTCCCATGCTGTTTTTTATTGTCCATGACGTGCCGGGACGGGTCCGCCTGCGCGCCCGGTACGGTTTCAGCCTCCGCAAGGCGCAAGTCCTTGCGGACAGGCTTGACGCCGTCGGGGGCATCGAAGGGGTGCGCGTCAATCCCCGTACGGGGAGTGTGCTCCTCTTGTATGCCAACGACGAAGCCAAGCGGGCCGCGTTCCTGTTGCTGGCGGTGGCCGCTTCGGAACAGCCTTCCGGGGATGTCGCCGTGTGCGGCGAAAACCTCCCCGAGCCAGCCGGAAGGCCGAGTTGGGGGCCTTTTCTCCGCTATATCTTTGTCCGGCCGTTCATGCCGGTTCTCGTCAGGGTGGCCACGGCGGTGGCGGCCTCCGTTCCCTTTATCCTCAAAGGGGTTGCGGCGTTGTGCCGTGGGCGCCTCAGTGTGGATGTCCTTGATGCCGCCGCCATCGGCATTTCCCTGTTGCGCCGTGACTTCAAAACGGCACGCCTGCTGACTCTGCTGCTCGGTTTCGGTGAAGCGCTCGAAGCGTGGACGCGCAAGAAGTCGCTGGACACCCTCGCCCAGAGCCTCGCGCTTGACGTCGATACCGTCTGGGTGCGGCGCGAAGGCCGGGAGATGCATGTCGCCATCAGCGAACTGAGCGAAGACGATCTGGTCATTGTCCGCACGGGGTCCGCCATTCCGGTGGACGGCGTGGTGGCGGAAGGCGAAGCCTCCGTCAATCAGGCTTCCATGACCGGAGAACCGCTCGGTGTCCTGCGCTCTCCCGGTTCGTCGGTATACGCCGGGACTGTGGTTGAGGAGGGCGAGATCGCCATCCGACCCACGGGCGTGGGCGACGGCACGCGCCTCCGGCAGATTGTCCGGTTCATCGAGGATTCCGAAGCGCTCAAGGCCGGAGTGCAGGGCAAGGCCGAACGGCTTGCCGATGCGGTGGTGCCGTTCAGCTTTCTGCTGGCCGGGCTTGTCTGGCTGGTCACCCGCAATCCCGCCCGCGCCGCTTCCGTCCTTCTCGTCGACTATTCGTGCGCGCTGAAACTTTCCACCCCTCTGGCGGTGCTTGCCGCCATGAAGGAAGGGGTGGGGCGCGGCGTCCTCGTCAAGGGCGGGCGGTTCCTCGAATCGCTGGCGGCGGCTGACGCCGTGGTTTTCGACAAGACCGGGACCCTTACGGAATCCCGTCCGCGCGTTGCGGAGGTGATCCCCGGCGAAGGCTACGAGCGGGACGACATCCTGAGGACCGCGGCCTGTCTTGAGGAGCATTTCCCGCATCCCGTCGCCCGGGCCGTTGTCCGGAAGGCCGAGCAGGAAGGCTTGCACCATCAGGAAGAGCATACCGAAGTCGAATATGTGGTGGCGCACGGCATTGCCTCCCGCCTGCACGGCAAGCGCGTGCTGTTTGGGAGCCGTCATTATATCCACCACGACGAAGGCGTGCCGGTGGACGCTATGCGGGAGGACATCGAGCGTCTGGCCCGCGAAGGCCGCTCGATCCTCTATCTGGCGGTGGACGGGAAACTGGCCGGGCTCATTGCCATTGAAGACCCGTTGCGTCCCGAGGCGGCTCCGGTTATTCGCAAGCTGCTCGGGCGGGGAATCCGCGTCGTCATGCTCACTGGGGACGATGAACGCACGGCCGCCGCTGTGGCCGAGCGGTTGGGAATCAGCGAGTACAGGTCGCAGGTATTGCCTACGGACAAGGCGGAGGTCATCCGCAGTCTTCAGGCGGAAGGCCACACGGTGGCCATGCTCGGCGACGGGATCAACGACTCTCCGGCGTTGTCCGCCGCCGACGTGGGGGTGACCCTGAGCGACGGCGCGGATCTGGCTCGGGAAGTGGCGGACGTGGTGCTGACGGAATGCCGTCTTGACGGCCTCGTCACCGCCGTCGATCTGAGTAAGGCCGCCATGCGACGCATCCGGACTGACTTCGGCCTGATCATGACCCTGAATACCGTGTTCCTCGCGTCCGGGCTGGCCGGTTTCCTCCAGCCGGGGCCCTCGGCGCTCCTGCACAATCTGACGACGGTGGGCGTGTCCCTCAACGCCATGCGTCCGATGCTCAAAGCGGGCGCGGAACCCCAACTTGAGGAGGTCTCGGCATGAGCGAAATCGAATCGTGCATCACGAGTTTTGTGGATGGGCGGGTGCGCCTGCGCCATCCTTCCTTGAAACGGGCGGAGGACGCCGAACAGGTCCGCGGATTTCTGGCCTCACTGCCGGGAATATTGCGCGTGACGGTGAACAGCCGTACCGGGTCCCTGCTGCTGGAATACGATCCGGATCAGATCAGCCGGGAGGACTTGTTGGCCCTTGCCGGGCAGTGGGCGGATTTCGCCTCCGCCCAAGATGAGGCGGCGGCACCTCGGAAGTGGCGCTTCGACCGGGCCAGGGCCATCCGGTTCACGAACCGGGGCATGTTGGCGACGCTCGGCGCGTCCCTCGCCTTCGGCCTTGCCGGACGGGAACGCGGGCATGTCGTGGCGGGAGGGCTGTTCCTCCTCTTCAACCTCGCCCATCTCTATACCTATAGAAAGGCTCTCTAGCCGTCCAAGACGGGATCTTCCGCTCTCGGGAACGCTCAGCTGGCGACGGTGTTCCGCAAGCCGAGGCCATGCCTTGCGTCTTCATCCCGGGGGGCGGTCAGCCATAAACGGGCCATCGGCCCTTTCCGTGAACCTCAAAGACTCAATTCAGGAAGCAGCATGAAAAAAGTAGCCGTCCTTCTTTTGGCAGCAGGGCTTGTTTTCGGCGCGGCGCACAAGGGTGCGCAGGCCGCCGACATCAAGGTTTCGGGAGAATGGGATTTCAACACCGAATGGAACAATATCGGCTTCGCCAAGGAAAAGGCCGACGATCTGTTCCATGCCCGCCAGCGCTTGCGCACGCAGGTGGACATCATCGCGTCCGAATCCCTGAAGGGTACGGTGTTCTTTGAAGTCGGGGACACCAATTGGGGCAACAGCAGTGAAGGCGGCGCGCTCGGAACGGACGGCAAGGTCGTCGAAGTCCGGTACTCGTACGTGGATTGGGTTGTGCCCCAGACGGATCTGCGCGTCCGCATGGGCTTGCAGCCGTTCAGCCTGCCGAACTTCGTGGCGGGCGATCCCATCATGGGGAGCGACGACTCGGACGGCGCGGGCATCACCCTGTCCTATCAGTTCAATGATATGGCCGGGATGTCCCTGTTCTGGATGCGTGCGGAAAACGACAACACCACGATTGACCGCGGCGTGGGCAACGCGATGGACTTTGTGGGCCTGAGCGTCCCGTTGACCGGGGAAGGCTGGCAGCTCAACCCGTGGGGCATGTACGGCAATCTCGGCAAGAACAGCCTGAATGAAGTGGGCGAGAACGGCGAATCCCTGATCGTCGGCCTGCTTCCCTATGGGCAGGACGGCGTTTCCGTCGTGGCCAAGGATTCGAACAACCCGGCATGGTGGCTTGGCATCGGCGGAGAGCTGACGACGTTTGATCCGCTGCGCCTCGCCTTTGATTTCGCTTACGGCAAGGCCGACTGGGGCAAGGCGGCCAACGGGCAGGATCTGACCCGGCAGGGCTGGCTGCTTTCCGGTATTGCCGAGTACAAGCTCGACTACGTGACCCCCGGCCTCATCGCCTGGTACGGCTCCGGCGACAATTCCGATACGATGGACGGCTCGGAACGCCTGCCCACGCTGTCTCCCGGCTGGGGTGCCACGACCCTTGGCTGGGACGGCGCTTATGGGATTTCGGACGGCGCTGTGCTCAGCAATACGCCCACGGGCACGTGGGGCGTGGTCGCCCGCCTTGCCGACATCTCGTTCTTTGAAAATCTCACCCATACGTTGGCGGTGGGCTTCTATACGGGTACGAACAATACCCGGATGGTCACTTCCGGCCCGGTCGGCGGCGTCGAGAGCGGCAACGTCTACCTGACGACGAAGGACCATGCGTGGGAAGTCAACTTCGATTCCCAGTACAAGATCTACGAGAACCTGACGCTGGCGGCTGAAATGGGCTTTGTCCGCCTCGATCTGGATAAGGATGTTTGGGGGAGCAAGCTCAGCGGCGTCGACAAGACCGCGTACAAGGTCGGCCTGAACTTGAACTACGCGTTTTAATCCTTTCTAGTGGAAGTTGTTCCACAGGAACGAGGCAAGGCCGGGACTCATTGCCAAGAAATGAGTTCCGGCCTTTTTCTGTTTACCAATAAAGGAGCTAATGCAGTTTGTTTTTGTCGATAGTTTTTGATGCACGCCGAAAAATTTCCACCATAAGTTCTTCCATCGTGCATTCCTCCGGTGGCCTTATTTCCAAAATGGGTACATGCAGGGGGACAACCATTCCCATCCCATCGCAGGATTGCAGCATACGGGCGCCTTGCCCGGTGAGTATCCAATCCGGTCTGATTCCTTTTTTCCGCAGCGCAGTGAGAAGCCAATCTGGAGGAATCGTTTTTTTTCTTCGCATCCGAGATTGACGACTGTTTTATCCCCAAGAACTCCGCCAATTCGGCCTGCGTTCTGCATTCTACCGCCTCAAAAAAGCGTTGTAGGGCTGGAAACATGACAACATCCTCGCTTGAGTGATCGGGTTATCATAGAAAATATAGATGATCAGTTATTCAGTTTTTTTCTGATCAGGTCATTCTTGTATGCCCCCTCTATGGAAGAAAACCCCCTTTGCCCGTTCGGTGATGTATTGGTAAAAGCCAGAAAAGATCGCGACATTACGCAATACCGCCTCGCCAAACTCACAAAGCGTAGCGCCCGGTATATCAGCATGTTGGAGCACAACGCGCGTGAGCAGCAACTGTCGACCGGGCTCCTGCTTGCGCGGGCTCTGCGTATGGATGCTGGGAACTGGTCCGCGACGTTGACGCACTCATGCCGGAAGGATGGCGATCCCGTATGACAAAGACTTCGAGCCGAAGAGGGCCGGGCACCACAAGAAGATATGCGGAACTGCAGAGAAGAAATGAAGCAGTTGGGAATGCGGGGCATCCTTTGTTCGCCGTTTGAAATGTCCCTTTCCGGTTTACCCCTTACATTTTACGGTCTAAAAGGCCCTAGCGATTGGCACAGGAGCGCTCCGTTCCGATGTTGCCATGTTTGTTGTGTATCAATTTGAAAATAGATGTTCAATATATCACCTGATAAAATCAACGGCTATTTATAAATCAGGTGTTGAGTATGAACAAGGAATGAGAAAAAGACCTCCTTCCAAGTTCGGTGTGGCTCTTGTTCAAGAGTATAGAAAGCGCGGCATTACGCAATACAGTCTTGCCCAAAAACTGGGGCGCAGCACCCGCTATCTGAATAACCTTGAGCACGACAGAAACGAACCGCGTTTCACAACGATCCTTTTGCTTGCCGACGCCATAGGCATGGATCCGGGAGAACTGGTGAACGCCGCCGCTGCCCTGAGCTGGGCGGCTCTGACTGAGGAAGAAGGCGCGCTGGGGGAAATGGAGGAAGGGTAACGCGGAACAGATTGACGTTAAAGTAAAAAACGTCTTTTTGTTTTTCGTTGAATCAGGTTCAGATAAGCATTGTTATGCAAAACAGGCTCCCCCGATGCCGTCGGGAGAGCCTGTTTTGTTTGATGCTTTCAAATGCGGCGAGTCAAGCCTTCTTACCCTTCAGCTCGTGTCAGGGACGGCGTCTGAGGGATGACGTGGACGTCAAGCTGCGGGAAGGCGATTTCCACCTGATGCTCGGCGAAGACCTCCACGATCCGGTGGCGGATGGCCGAGGCGGCGTCCGTGGCGGTCCCGATGTCCGACCAGTAACGGAGTACGAAGTTCAGCGTGCTGTCCGCAAAATCCATGAACAGGACGAAGGGCTGAGGCCGCCGTACAATCTGCGGGACGGACTGCGCCACTTCAACCAGCAGCCGTTCCACGAGCTTGGGATCGGTCCCGTAAGCCACGCCGATGGCTACTTCACGGCGCACGATGCGCCCGTTGCGCGTCCAGTTGATCAGGCGGTTGGAGACGAATTCCGAGTTCGGGACAAAGATGATGGCGTTGTCGAACGTTTCTACCGTGGTCGCGCGGACGCTGATCTTGCGGACGACGCCCTGCAGGTTGCCCACGTCGATGACGTCGCCTTCGTGCAGGGTCCGGCTGAAAATCAGGATGAGGCCCGACAGGAAGTTGTTGACGATGGTCTGCATACCGAAGCCGATACCGACGGAGAGGCCGCCGGCGATGACCGCGAGGTTTTCCAGCCCGAACCCGAGGGCTTTCAGGGTGAAGAGGGCGAAGAGCGTCCACAGCCCGTAGGTGATGCCCGTCTGCATGGGCGGGATCAGGGTCTTGTCGATCTTGTAGGACTGGGAGGCCACGCGGTTCAGGAACGAGCGGGAGGCCGTGATGGCCGCCCTCGTAATGTAGAACACGCTGACGATAAGAATCAGGTGCACCATGTTGAACGAGGCGGACCCGACCTGCACGCCGGTACCGAGGTAGTGCCACAGGAGCAGCGCGCCGCCGGGCATGGCGATGACCCAGAGCACCATGCCGCACAGGATGAGCAGCAGCACGATGGGCGCGATGAAGGCCGCGACGAGTCCCGCGAGCACGCTGCGCTGGGCGTGCTGCTCACTGTCCTGCACGTCCGAGGAACGGTTGAGGATCTGGAGCAGGCCGATGATGAACTGCGTGTTGATGGCGAGGCAGTCGACGAGGATGAGCACGAGGATCGCCATACGCGGCCAGCCGATGGCGGCGACGGCCATGCTGAGCCAGACGGTCAGCCTGTGGACGTGCAGCAGGTTGTTTTCGATGCCGGGAAGCTCGCGCGCGTGCAGTTCTTTGAGGATGTACAGCGAAACCAGGCCCACCGCGATCCAGCTCAGGGAGAGGATGCCGCCGGGCAGGTTGGGATAACTGATCAGGATGCCGAGGCTTGAGGCCAGATACATGGGCCAGAGCGGGGTGAGGCCCATCTTCTTGTCGAGGATGAAGCAGCGCATACCCCATGCGAGGGTCATCTCGCCGCCGATGACAAGGATGCTGCCGAGCACGAGCAACCCCCGGAAGAGCTCGCCCTGGCTCCCGAAGGATGCCCCGACCAGCGCAAGGCCGGTGAATTGCCACAGGAGGCTGCGCAGGATGCCGGAGCGGGCGGCCGTGGGCATGGTGCCCTTCTTTTCGGCTCGGACCATGCGGCGGTTGACGAAGAAGATGACGACGCAGCCCAGAAGCAGCACGTTGAGGAACCGCAGCCCCACGCCCTTCCATGCGGAAGGGTTGCGCGGGAATTCGATGCTCATGCGCAGGTTCATGTTCTGGAGCGTCTTTTCCCACCGCTCGGTGATCCCTTCCCATGCCACAGGGTCGAAGAAGCGGCTCGGGACTGAAAAATAATAGGTCTGCCACAGGTCCGGCAGGTAGCCGGTCACGCCTGTGTGCATACTCTCGATTTTGCCGAGCAGGTCCGTGGCGGAGGAAAGCTCAAGCGTCAGCCGCTGATCCATCTTGATGAGTTTGTTCTCGATGCGGCTGATGTTTTTCCACGTCTGCTGCTGATCGGGATTCAGCTTTTCCTTGCTGCCTTTCTCCGGAAGGGGAGGGAGGCTTCTCTTCATCTGTTCCAGCGCGGCGATTTTGTCCTTGACCACGTTTTGCGCGGTCAGGACGGGCTGCATCTGCTGGCGCAGGCCCGAAGCCTGCAATACGCCGCGCTGATCGATGGATTCCAGCATGATGGGATCAAGCTTGTGCGTCCCGGCCAGAGAGAACAGGCGCTGGGCGGCTTCCTCCATGCCGGGAAGGCTCTTGCGGAGCGGATTGATGATCGCCTTGAGGCCCCCGGCCAAGCCGTCGATCTCGATTTCCATCGCGTTCAGCTCATCCTGATTCTGCTTGAACGCCTCTTCCCACACGGCGTCGTCGGAGGCGGTGGACTCGCTTTTCTGTTGGGCTGCTTCGGCTTCCGCCTGAAGTTTGGCCGTCGCGGCTTCGGCGTCCTGCCGAGCCCTTTCCTCGGCCTCCTGCTTGGCCTTGGCGTCCGCTTCGGCCTTGGCTTTGGCTTCGGCCTCCAGGCGGGCCTTTTCCTCGGCTTCCTGTTTGGCCTTCTCTTCAGCTTCGAGTTTGGCTTTTTCCTTGTCCGTCAGGGCGTCTCTATCGGCGGCCTTTTCGGAGGACGCGTCAGCCGTTTTGTCCGTTTTGGCCTTCTCTTCTTTGGCGGACGTTTTCTGGTCGGACGCGGCGGCGTCCTTGTCGGGAGCTGCGAGCAGGGGCCGCGCGGAAAGGCTTGCGCACAGCAGCCCGGCCATCATGAACAGGGCGAAGCGCCCAAAAGTGGAACGTGTGAAAAAACGCTGCAGGGACATGGTGTTCTATCCTTTATCAACCCGAAAAGATGTTCCCGTCTCATACGGCAAAGCGTCAGGCCATGCAAGGCCATTTAGCCTGCTGATCGAACGAATGGGACGGTTCCGCGCCGTGTGGCGGAGGCCCTCAAGAAGGGAGGCCGTGCGAGCGCGTTGCCGCCTCGTTGCATGGGGAAGCGTGAGGAAAGAGGAATGGGGGAGACGCTTCGATGAAAGAATGGATATTACAATTTTGTAAAAATAGAACAAAAATCAAATGAACGAATTGATACCTAAAAATAAGTATGTTATTTGCTCATTGAATCGTCAAACAGGGTATGTGTTTTTCTTTTGACATTTTAAATAACAATTTTGTATAAAACGCGTGCCGCCGGGCCGAAAACGGCCCGCCAAAGTTCTTCCCCCCTTTGCGTGTTGATGCGGGCGATCGCCGCACGCACGGAAAGCGCGGGATGGCGCGCCGTCACGAAGTCCCGCCGCGTGTGGCGGGCAATCCGTATGAGGATGGAGGAAGCTATGTGCAGAATCGGAGCGATCAAAAGCAAGGTGCCGGTCGAACCGGCGAAAGCGTTGTATTTGATGCTTCCCCAACAGGAAGGGCATGACAACTCGGGTTATGCCATGGTGATGCAGGATTTGTACGGCGTGTTCGAGGGCCATAAGGACAAGCCGCTGCTGTCGCTGGCCTGTACGCCGCGCGGCGTCCGGATGGTCGATGCGTATATGGCGGAGCAGGGGTTTGAGCAGGTGTTGGAGTGGCTTCCGGACGTGGATCGGCGGCCCGGCCTCGATATCAAGGCCATGCCCTGTTATGTGTTCCGTAACTACGAGTATCCCGAAGCCTACAGGGGACGCCCGCAGGCCGAGCGTGAGGAACTCCTGCTCGATACGCGGCTTGCCTTGCGCCGGATGCTGGAAAAGGACGGGCAGGGGTTCGTCTATTCCTTCTGGCCCGACGTGCTGACCTTGAAGGAAATCGGCGATCCCCGTGACATCGCCGCCTATTTTCGTCTGTGGGACGAGGAAGGCCCCCTGCGGGCGAAAAGCATCGTGACCCAGTGCCGCCAGAATACGAACTACGACATCGTCCGGTATGCGGCGCATCCGTTCTTCCTTCAGGGCTATACCCTGTGCGCCAACGGGGAAAACACGTTCTATACGAAGAATACGGAGTACCAGAAGTCGCTGCACCGGGGATACGTCGGGTTCGAGTCGGACTCGCAGAATTTTCTCTACACCCTGCATTACGTGCTGCGCGAACTGAAGTGGCCCCTCAAGTACTTCAAGCACGTCATTACGCCGCTGCCCTTTGCGGAAGCGGAACGGCGCGGCGACCGCAAGGTGCTGAGCCTCATCCGCGAATCCCTCGCCCATCTGGAAATCAACGGCCCCAACACGATCATCGCCGTGCTCCCTGACGGAAGCATGATGACGTGCTGCGACTCCAAAAAACTGCGCCCTGTGGTTGTGGGCGGCGACGGGACGACCATGGCGATTTCCTCCGAAGTCTGCGGGCTGAACGCGGTATTGCCCGATCGGGATGCCTCGCGGGACATCTATCCCAACGAGCGGGAAGTTGTGCTCATCAATAATGATTTGGCGGTGCAAAGATGGAATCAGTGACCACGCAGGATATTGGCGTCAACGATTTAAGGTGGATCATCGACTATCGGCCCGAGCGCTGTACCATGTGCGGCAGCTGTGTGGCGAGCTGTACCCTGAACGCGCTTGAAGTCGCGGTCATGCGGCAGGATCTGACGGTTTCCCGTGCGAGCCAGCCGGAACCGGTCCGGGAGCATCTGGCCCGTCCCGTCATCCGGCAGAAGGCGAGCCTTACCGGATCGTGTGTCGGCTGCGGCATGTGTGAAAAAGTGTGCCCCAATCAGGCCATCCGTGCCGTCCGCAACCCTGACAGCCGGTATGCGCTGCTGGCCCGGACGAATGGCCCCACCAAGCGCGGCGGACGGACCAATCTGAACGCGCAGCGCACCCTTGATCACATCGTCGTAGGCCGCATCAGCCAGATGACCGACCCGGCGCTGGATTCCGAGCGGCATACCTTTGATATTCTGGCCCCGTTCGGGCGTGTGCTCCTGCCCGGCGAACTCCCGTTGCGCGCCGAGGGCGGCGAACTCAGGCTTGAGGGGAAAACACCCCCGCTGCACTGGATTTATCCGGTCATTTTCAGCGATATGTCCATCGGCGCGCTGTCCACGCGGGCGTGGGAGGCCATCGCGCTGGCTACGGCCTACCTCAACGAGCAATGCGGCCTTCCCGTGCGCATGAGTTCGGGCGAGGGCGGTATGCCCGTCAAGCTGTTGGAATCCGAGCGGCTTAAGTACATGATCCTGCAAATCGCTTCCGGGCATTTCGGCTGGAACCGCATCATCAAGGCCATGCCCCGCATGAAGGCGGACCCGGCGGGCATCCTGATCAAGATAGGGCAGGGCGCCAAGCCCGGCGACGGCGGCCTGCTCCCCGCCGCCAAGGTGGCCCCGCACATTCAGGCCATTCGCGGCGTGCCGAGGACGACCCTGCATTCGCCGCCGAACCATCAAGGGCTCTATTCCATCGAAGAATCGGTCCAGAAGATGCACTTGTCCCTGAACGCGGCCTTCGGGTTCCGCGTTCCCGTGGCCATCAAGTGCGCGGCCTCGGCAACGTCCGTATCGGTCTACAACAACCTGCTCCGCGATCCGTACAAAATCTGCGGCGGGTTCTTTATCGACGGCATTCAGGGCGGCACCGGCGCGGCGAATGAGGTTTCGCTCGATCATACGGGGCATCCGGTGGTTTCCAAACTGCGTGACTGCTACCTCGCCGCCGTGCGGCAGGGGTTGCAGGGGCAGATCCCGTTGTGGGCGGGCGGCGGCATCGGCATGACCGGGACGGCGGCGGCCGACGCCTTCAAGATGATCTGCCTCGGCGCGAACGGCGTGTTCCTCGGCAAGATCCTCATTCAGCTTCTGGGATGCGTGGGCAATGAGCAGGGCCGCTGCAACGCCTGCTCCACGGGCAGATGTCCCACCGGCATCTGTACGCAGGACCCGCGCCTCGTCCATCGGCTGGACGTCGATCGCGGCGCTCAGAATATTGTCGACTACATGCTGGCGTTGGACGGGGAACTGCGCAAACTGATGGCTCCCATCGGCAACAGTTCGTTGCCGGTGGGCCGTTCCGACGCCCTTGTGACGACGGACAGGGCCGTGGCCGACAAGCTCGGCATCCAATACGTGTGCTAGGAGGGCGCGACATGTTGACAATCAAGACATTGCAAGGGACGCACCGCATGTCGACCCAGGACTTGCTTCTCGCCATTGAGGAAGCGGTCGGCAACGGCGAGACATCGTTTGAAATCGAAGCGTCGGGCCAGCACGACATCGGCGGCCCGCTGTGGAACAGGGAAGGCAAGGCCCTGCGGTTCCATGTGACCAACCCCGGCCAGCGCGTCGGTTCCATGTGCCTCGACAATACGGAAATCCTTGTGGACGGCCCAGCGCCCGCCGATGTGGGCTGGCTGAACGCGGGAGGCCGCATTGTCGTGCGCGGGGATGCGGGCGACACCGCCGGGCACTGCGCGGCGGCGGGCGTCATCCATATCGGCGGCCGGGCAGGGGCCCGATCCGGTTCGCTCATGAAGCACGATCCCCTTTATGCGCCCCCGGAACTGTGGGTGCTCAAGAATGTGGGCAGTTTTTCCTTCGAGTTCATGGGCGGGGGCAAGGCCGTGGTCTGCGGTTATGACTGCGAAGGGCTTCCTTCCGTCCTTGGCGAACGTCCCTGCGTGGGCATGGTCGGCGGCATAGTGTATGTGCGCGGCGCGTTTTCCGAGGACGTCGCGGACGAGCTCGCCGTATCCGGGCTGGAATCAGATGACATCGCCTACCTTGACGCCGGGCTGGAAACATTTTTGTCCGCCGTGGGCAGGCCGGAACTGTACGCCGTCCTCAGCGATTGGAGCGAGTGGCGGAAGATTTATCCCCTCACCTTGGGGGGACATTCCCCTGGGACCGATCCCATGCCGATGAAGGCGTTCCGGGCCAAGGAATGGATACAGGGCGGCATTTTCAGCGACGTATGCCGTGATGATTTCGTTGTGAACGCCACCGTAGCGCGCGGCCTGTACCGCCAGCGCGTCCCCTCGTGGGACAACGCCGCCTGTGCCGCGCCCTGTGAGTTCCGTTGCCCGGCTTCCATTCCTACACAGCTACGGTACAACCTGCTGCGCGCGGGCAAGGTGGAGGAAGCCTACAAGCTGGTGCTCGACTATACGCCGTTCCCCGGCTCAGTGTGCGGCGGCGTGTGTCCCAACCCGTGCATGGAAGGGTGCACGCGCGGCGGCATCGACGAAGCCGTCCAAATCGGAGCGCTCGGGCGCTGTTCCATTGATGTGTCCCTGCCCCGTCCCACCGGGCCTACCGGCAAAAAAGTCGCCGTGATCGGCGGCGGGGTCGCAGGCTTGAGCGCCGCATGGCGGCTTGCCCGGAAAGGGCATGAGGTCACCGTCTACGAAGCTGACGACCGCATGGGCGGCAAGCTGGAGCAGGTCATTCCCCGCGCCCGCCTTCCGCATGAGATTTTGGAAAAGGAACTGAAGCGCATTGAGGACATGGGCGTCCGTTTCGTGACCGGCAGCCGGGTTGACGCGGACGGGTTCCAGCGGCTCCGGCGGGAAAGCGATGCGGTGATCGTCGCCACCGGAGGGCATATCCCCCGCGTGTTCCCGTGGCCCGGGCATGAGAGGATTGTGGCGGGCATCGACTTCCTTAAGGCCATCAACAAGGGCGAGAACCCTCGTGTCGGCCGGAATGTCATCGTCATCGGCTGCGGCAACGCGGGCATGGATGCCGCAGCCGGGGCCTATGCGATGGGCGCGGAAAGCGTGACCTGCATCGACGTGCAGAAACCGGCGGCCTTTGCCCATGAAATCGCGCACATCGAAGCGCTGGGCGGCAAGCTGCTCTGGCCGGTGATGACCAAGGAAATAATCGATGGCGGACTCATCACGGCGGACGGGACGTTCATTTCCGGCGACATGGTCATCATCACCATCGGCGAATCCCCGGATTTGGGCTACCTGCCTGAAGGCGTGCGGAAATTCCGCGATTGGGTCATTCCCGGGGCGGATATGAGCCTTCTCGAAAACGTGTTTGCGGCGGGCGACGTGATCAAGCCCGGGTTGCTGGCGGACGCCATCGGAACGGGAATCAAGGCGGCTGAGGCCGTTGACGCCTCGCTTCACGGTGTGGCCTATGCGCCCGTCGAGAAGAAACCGGTACCCTCAGGGCAACTGAGCACAGCGTATTTCACCCGTTGCCCTCATGGTGAGCTGCCTGCCGCGAACCGGGATTTTGACCGTTGTGTCAGTTGCGGGACCTGCCGGGATTGCAGAATGTGCTTGGAATCCTGCCCGGAGGGGGCCATCAGCCGGGAAACACTGGCGGGCGGCGCGTATCGGTATGTTTCCGATCCCGATCGGTGCATCGGATGCGGCATCTGCTCCGGCGTCTGCCCCTGCGGCATTTGGACGATGCATCCCAATGTTCCGCTGGAGTAGGGGAGGCACACGGAAGATTGGGGAGGGAGAAGCTTTCTGAAGAAAGTTTCTCCCTCCCCCAAACCCCCTTCTCTCCCGCTTCAAAGGCTTTCATCATTGAATCCCTGCCGACAGGAGGGGAACGGGGGAAAAGGCCTGTGATAGTGCATGATTGATGCAGGAATAGTGGCTTCCTACCCTCAAGGGCGTATATTCGGCTATGGGAGGAAACCTCCTTGCTTTTTGGGGTGACGGATACGGCTCATCCCGTTTTTCCTTTGATCGGAAGGAAAGCGAAACGGTGCCAAAATCGCCGTTGAGTTCGATCCTGCTTGGTACGCTCGCACGCGAACGGCCATTGCCGTAGACCGTTTGCCTCATGTTTAGAGGCGGGTGGATTTCGCGTATCTCGGCGAGAGCTATTTTATGCCTCATGAATTCCTGAAACAGATAAAGGGGGTTGAAGTGCGACGTCCAGTTTTGGACTTTGATGCCGCCGCCCGGAAACTCCAGCATACCGTTTTCTGCGTCGATGACGTACCGTTGGCGTTCACCCTGAAGAGAAGCAGGTTCACAATGCCTATTGCGATGAAAAAAATAGGGAAAAATGTCATGTATGCCTTGCTTCGACATGCCGTACGGGACAAGCAGGCCTATCACCGGAAAGGACACCGCACCTAGGAGCGAACGTGTCACTTTGGCCCAATCAACCACGCTGCGGCTGCAACAGAGATTGTCTTGCACCATGTCAGCCATGACACGCTCCCCCCTCACACGTGAAAGCATAAAAGCGGTACGATCGTATCTTATTTTGTTTATTTCGGTGCTATCGTATCGAATTTCTGTCAATACATTGTGTACCTTGATGGAATGAAACCCTATCCTCATTTATTGGAAACCACTGGCATTACAATCGAAAAAAATCCGAAAAGAACGAAAGATGACCAAAACGGCCCTCGCGGCCTTTTCGGATTTGCAGGATTGCTATGTCCGTGGAATCATAAAAGGAAAAAGGAATCCCACCATCACCGCGATCTATTCCATCTGTGAAGCCCTTGGCCTTTCTCCTCTGGAGTTTTTCAAGAGGGTGACTGATGAATTGAACGAACTGAACAAGCCAAGAAAAAATCTCCAGTAAAGGCAAGCGACAGTACGGAAACGCCCTTTCATGATCACAGTATGTTGTGGAAAAAGGAAAAAGGCTCCGCATGTGTGTTCATGCAGAGCCTTTTTGCGGCGGAACTCTTGCCGCGCGGCCTCCCTGTCGCAGTTTTTGCGGAGAGGGGCTTTTGGGAAAAAGCCTCTTTCCCGGTATCTGTTACGCCTTCGCCTTGTGCTCCGCCGTGCAGGAGGAAATGGTGGCCTTGGCGACGTTGTTCGAATGATAGCCGATGTGCTCGATGATCCCGAGAATATCCACATAGACAAGGCCCGTTTCGGAGTCGCATTCCTGCTTGTCCAGCCGCTGGATGTGGCGGTTGCGGAGTTCGACTTCGAGGCCGCGCAGCTTCCCGGCGATGGGGGCGACTTCGCGCGCCTTGTCGGGGTCGTCGTTGATGAAGCCGTCCAGCGCGGTCACAATAGCGTGATGGGCTTCGGCGTACATGCCGGAGAGTTCCGTCATGGCCTGCTGGGAGAAATCCTTCGGCCTGTTCTGGCGGTACGCGTAGTACTCAAGGAGCTTCTTGCCGTAGTCGCCGATGCGCTCGATGTTCCCGGAGCTGGCGACATACAGCGTCAGCACGCGGGCCGCGTCATCGGAGATCCCGGCCTGCATGATGTCTTCGGCATAGGCTTTGACGGCCTTGTGCAGTTGGTCGATTTTGGCTTCGGTCTCTTCGATCTTGGGGATGAGGTCTTTCTTGTCGTTGAAGAATACTTCCTGAACCGAATCAAGAAGGTGGATGACCAAAAAGCCCATGTAGGCACATTCGTTTTTGACCGCTTCCACAGCGATGCCGGGGGTGGCTTCGATGAGCTTGGGATCAAGATACTGGGCCCCTTCGACGACCTTATGGGCCTTGTCGGGCAGGAGCCTGCGGATGAGCGCCGCGAACGGCTTGACGAAGGGCAGGAAGATGATGGTGTTGAAGACGTTGAACAACGTATGGGCATTGGCGATCTGGTGGGCGATGCCCGTAGCCGTCATGGCGATCAGCTCTTGGTAAAGCGGAAGGATGGTGAGGAAAATGCATACGCCGATGACGTTGAAGAGCACATGGGCGGCGCAGGCCTGTTTGGCGGTCCGATCCGTGCCGATGGAAGCGAGGACCGCGGTGATGGTTGTTCCGATATTGTCACCCAAGATGATGGGGATGGCCGCGTGGAGGGGCAAGAGGCCCTGTACGCCGAGGGCGATGGTCAGGCCGACCGTAGCGGCGCTGGATTGGACAAGGAGGGTAAGCAGCGTTCCGGCCAGAACCCCCATGAGCGGGTTGTGGCTGAACATGAGGAATAATTCCTTTTCATTCCGGAGGAAACTCATGGAGGATTCCATGGTCTGCATTCCCACGAAAAGCAGACCAAAACCCAAGAGGCCGTTGCCGGCGTACTTCTGTACCTTGGAGCGTCCGAAGAAGGAGAGAAGCACGCCTATAATAATGAAGAGGTAGGCGTAGTCTTGGACTTTGATGGCGAGGATCTGGCCCGTGATCGTGGTCCCGATGTTGGCACCCATGATGACGCCGATGGCTTGCGTCAGGGTCATGAGCCCCGCATCGACGAAGCTGACCGTCATGACCGTGGTGGCGCTGCTGCTTTGGATGAGAACGGTGACGCAGGCACCCACCAGCACGCCCATGATCGGCGTTTTGGTCAGTGTTCCGATAAGCTGTCGCAATCGGTCCCCGGCTATCAGCTGTAGGGCCTCACTGATCAGCTTGATGGCGAAGAGGAAAAGCCCAACGCCGCCAAGAAGCTGAATGATGCTTTGTACAGACATGAAGACGCTCCTTAGAATTTGGTTCGACTCTTGCCCCATGAAAAGATGAACTGTCAAGGAAATTCCCGGCGAATTCGAATACTCGGCATTCCGAAAAAGGGGAACCGCATTTTTTTAGAGTATCATGATAATAAAATACCCTTTATTTATCGCGTGTTATTTTGCCAGCGTCGTTCGTGGTGTGGAAAAAATGTCGGTTTTTCCAAAAAAAAGCTTGCCAGCCATCCTGAATTTCGCTAGTTACATCGCTGCACGACGCGGAGAGGTGTCCGAGCTGGTCGAAGGAGCACGATTGGAAATCGTGTGTACTCAAAAGGTACCGGGAGTTCGAATCTCCCCCTCTCCGCCATAAATTTCAAGGGCTTGTTGAAATCCAACAAGCCCTTTTTTCGTGCCTCAATCGCCTTCATGCGTGATTCCATGCGTGATGTCCTCAAAAATGCCTGCGGCCTCCCTGTCGACGCCAAGGTCATGCAGATAGATTTCTGTGGTGCGGATGTTCATGTGTCCAAGCACCTTTTGCGCCCGGCGCGGGTCTTTAAGATGGGTAGCCATAAAGTGGCGCAGGCTGTGGGCCGCAAAGAACGGTATGCCCGCCTTCTCGCAAAGGCGTTTCATAAGGTACTTGATGCGCGGCGTGGTGCGCGGATAGGGAAGACCCGTTCCGGGGGCTTCAAAAACGAACCGCTCATTTTCGCGTAAGGCATAGAGACGGAACAGCACGCTATATAATGTAGGGCTCATGGCAATCGTGCGTGATTCCCGGTTCCCGCCCCGGCGTTTGCTTGTCCACAGCCGGACGGTCCTGTTTTCCAGATCGACATCTTCCCACGCCATTTCGCGGATTTCGGAAATGCGCCCCGCCGTATGGAGAAGGCAGAGCAGGAAATCCCGCTCGAACCCTGTAGCGCAGGACATGAGCTTGGCAACGTCACCTTTCGGTGGAATATATTTCACGGCCTGCACTGTGGCGAAAGGCTCAGTCTGGCGCGCAATATTGACCGGAACGTACCCCTCTCGTGCGGCCCATGAGTAAAGCGCTGATAACTCGATACGGTACTTGTTCGCGGATTTTGCGCTCACGGCTTCCTTGGCTGCTTCAAGAAAGGCTTCCAGATCGTTTTTTGTGATAGTTGAGAATTCGGTTTTAGGTCCGATGAACTTGTTTAGCTTTCGAAGAACGCTTTTCTTATAGATGAGTGTGTTCTTCTTGCATCTTCCTTCGCGTTTTTGAAGATAGAGAGCCGAAACCTCATACAAGGCCAAGCGTTTGGGCATAGTTGCGGATTTCTTGACGATTGATTCCCATTCGAGCGCCTTCATCTTGCTCAAGAATCCGCCCCGGTACGCGATTCTTTGCCCTCCTTCGAACACTTCCGCCGCGTATCGCATACCATTCTTCGTCTTGTATTTCCTGATGGACATGAGAAACCTCTTTGAGTGTATCGCTATCCCAAAGGAAGCGGACGGAGCGGAGCGTTTTTCCGCGTCCTACAGGGATATGGGGGTATATTTTCCAAATTCTACGGAACGTTTCCCGGCTGATGCCGAGCCGTTCGCTCATCTCGTCGGCGGTGAGTGTTTCCATCTTGTCCTCCTACGCGGCCCGCTCGTACACCCGCGTCCCGATCTCAGCGATCTGCGGGTCGACCTTTTCGAGCGCATTGCACAGCGTGGTCAGCGTCTTGAGCAGGTTGTGCCAGTGAAGGCCCCGGAAGTAGGCGGGGCAGGTGTTCCGGGCGTCTTCGAGAAAGGTCAGCCCGGCCCACATCCCGGCGCCCCATTGCGTCCAACGGGTGGCGTCGCCGGAAGCCGCCTGAATGTCCCCGACATGCCCGGCAAGGATATGGAACCTCCTGTCGAGATCTCGCTTCGCGCCTGCGGAGAGCCTGCGTTTCTGCGTGTCGTCCGCGCATCGTTCGCTCCAGCGGTTGACCTTCTCGACCTGCTTTCCGAGGTCGCCAAGCTGCGCCAGCATTTCCGGCTTGAGGAGGGATAGCGCCACGGTGATCATGGACAAGGCCAGGACACAGCGGGTGTGCTGGATGGCCTCGTGCGGGTACGGGATTACGGGGTTGATAGGTCTTCGCATGTTCTCCTCCAGAAAAAGGAAAGCCCCTTTCGGGGCTACTTCGGTTCGCGGGGTTCGGGGATGGGGCCAGCCCATTGTCCATGCAAGGTTGACATCCAGTTACCAACACCTCCAATCACGGCATATAATTCGTTCATTTTACGAGAGTCATGCTTGATCCATGCGATGCGTATGCCATATTCATCCTTGAACCAGTACCACCCCGGCACCTTCGGCGGCTCGTTCGTCCACTCCAGCGCTCGGGGCAGGGCGTTCCACCAGTCATAGCACTCATCGGGAAAAACAAACCACTTTCCGCCCATTCTGAATGGACATCCTGATTCGCCTTTACATATCACACGGAACTTTCCATTGTGGCATTCAACGTGTGCTCTTGCTTGACACAGTGGGCACGGTAGCAACGTCAGTTCTTCGGACATGATTTCTTACTCCGTTTAGAAGCTCTTTTTTTTATATATCTTGTCTCTTGAAGTTTTCTCTCCCAAGCAATAAGCGAGTCGATATGCAGCTTATCCTCTTCACTAAGAGGAGGCATCAGCGTTTCAAGCGGGATATGAAGCAGGTATGAAAGTACAAGCAATTCAATCCTCCTTAGATCCCTTTTCCCATTAATAATCTCGGAAGCACGCGCTCTGCTGCGTAAGACAACAGCTAGTTCAGTTTGTGTGATCCCAGTCGCTTTCATCCCATCGTGAATGGCTTTTTGTACTGTGGTGTTCATCTTCCATCCTCCACGGCCTCGCGAGCGGCTTCTACAAGACCATACAGACTTCCGTAATCACTAGCCGTTCCGTTAAATGCTACAGCGGCTATCCAAAGATTGGACTGTTCCAGCAAATACGCCTTCCGCTCCGCTGCTTCCAGTTGAGCCTTGACCTGTTTGTCTGCTTCATCGCAATCGTCGATGTGACCAGAACCGCCACACCAAGGGCAGTTATATCTTTCGGTAAATTTTTCTTCGGTCATGTGAGTATGACCGGGCAACGGCGACGGAATTTCCCCTTCCCATGCTGCGGCTGCTACTTCTGACATGGTGACGGCGTGTTTACGTGCTAGTTCCAGTTCCCGGCACAGCCTGAAAATGGTGGTCGCTGACCCCATTCCGTCGAGTTCCTTGGAGTCTCCGAGCATGTCGCCAATGGCGGCGGTTCGGATGCGGGCGAGTTCTTGAGAGGTGATCATTCTTTCGGCTCCGTGGCTTGGTATGCTTTCTCCAGCCATGTCATGCTAGACACGTCGAAACGTTTCCCCTCTATAATGCCGGTAGAGTTGCTCAGAACGCCAGCAAGATATTCGATCATCTTCACCAGCCTCGGCACGGAGTTGCACGCGGCGACGATGTAGGCGGCGTCATGTAATTTACCAAAAACATTTGGCAAGAAGACATAGGCAATATGCTCAGGAACTTCTTTGCCACCATAGTACCGTTCGATACGATGATGATATGTTTCATTCGTGCCCTGTTCGCTTTTACTCCACGGCCCCGGCGTTGCTGCTTTCCTAAGCCGTTCCAGTTCGTCAAGCCATTCTTGTGCGGTCATCCTCTTTTCTCCTGCGCGCTGTTCAGCACTTCTTCCCAAGCTTGAGGCGTTACCCGTCCGCATGTTTTGCATTCTCTCACCCGACAATACGGGTCGGGACATTCCCCGATGGGCACCGTCACATAAGCCCTGCACATATACGCCCGCGCAATTGCCTCTTTCGAGCACTTCATGATTTCATCAAGAGTGGTTTCGTTCATTGTCCATCTCCTGTTCAACGTACAAGCGGGCGTGCTTCAACCCGCAGCAGGTAGCCTGAGTGCCAAATCGGTTATAGTTACCATCACAATTGTCAGGGCAGTCACCAGCATAACCGTAAGGGCAATCATAGTCGTATTGGAGACAGGGTTGCGCTCCGTTTGCAGCGACCACCGCCACTCTCGCCTCGAACTCGGCGGCGTCGCGGTAGTCTATCAATGCCGGGCTCATCCCCGGAGTAAAAGCTAAGTAAAGACCGAAAGAAAACAGATTTCTATCTCTCTGTTTTAGCCACTTCCTTTCCTGTTCCGTCAGCATATTTCACCTCCGCGCGTTGTTCATGCAGCCGCGCCCCTGCACACCATCCAGACCACCCACACGAAGAAGGCGACCCACACCCACGTGAGCCGCCTTTCCCATTTCGTCATTCCGCCTTTTCCAGTAGCGCAACATGAGGTCGGTAGAACTTTCCTACGCCACCAGTTTTTGATGGGACGCGAACGATATAGGACACATGATCCCGAGGGTAGCC